>JAEEGL015243879.1_pt1 | contig 14089 bp, 10 predicted proteins | sample 9134231 | NCBI WGS metagenome assembly JAEEGL01 (sample SAMN16246548, study PRJNA631951) | gut metagenome | biome: gut microbiome; feature: rumen; material: fiber-attached | host: Bos | place: Iran: Karaj | collected 2018-10 | reverse complement strand
TTTTGAAATGAAAAAAAACGCCTGCTTCTGCAATAAGCAAAATTCCTAAGGGAATGAAAACCCATTTCTTGTTTTGGAGACCGTTAAAGAGACTTTCCACAGGAAGTAATGTAACAACAAGCACCAGTATAGTTCCAATAAGGTAAACAACCAGCTTTCCTCCTAAATCCTGGAGGAACTTAACATTTTTAAGCATTGTCAATGTGGTAAAACTGTTTCCAAAGTACAGTACCATCATCTGTGCATTAAAAACAAAAAGCAAAAGCTCAGCTGGAATGCGAAGCCATTTGTTGATTCCAATCAGCCCGTTATAGATTACAAAAATTAAAGCCAGCTCAATTAACCCAACTCCAACATAAGTAAAATTCTTTGTGGTGCCATAAGTCAAAAATGTAAGCACTAGCGACGCCACAAACTTTATTATCGTAAATACTTTTTTCGTAGTACATTTATCCATCAAAAACCAATTCCTTTCACCGTACGACAATTAGCCTTATTGTACCACATTATTTGTATGTAATTTATCGTTATGCTAAAATACTTACTTAGTAAATACGAAAATATTAAGGCGTAAGGCATTTAAATACTAGGATGATGCAATTAACCATAAGTTCTTATTGAATGAGTATTCTTCAATGGACATTTTGAGGACTGTTTGAGCGAAGCGAGTTCCGCAAAAATGTCCAGTGCTTTGAAGAATGCTCATGAATTTAGAACTTATGAGTGCATAATTCTAGTATTTAAATGACTTGAAGCCGTAGGATTTAGAATGAATACAACTTTAGATAAATTATCTCAGGGACGAGACAATAATTTGAATTTGGTGAGGCTTGTGGCAGCTTTGATGGTAATGTATATGCACTCGCTGGCGCTTTGCCAGGCAAATCAAGAGGCTGATTTGATGTACTGGTTGACGTTCAATAAGGCGTTGTCAGGGCAGGTGGGTGTTGATATATTTTTTGTAATCAGTGGATTCCTGATTTATCGAAGCTACGACCGTGGCGGCAACGTGTGGAAATACCTGAAGGCACGCTTCCTTAGGATTTGGCCTCTATTAGCACTTTTTATCCTTTCTACTGCATTTATTTTTGGCCCGGCTTTTTCAACTCTTTCAAAATCAGAGTACTTTGGAGATGGTTATTTTAAAGAGTACTTGTTAAACCTGGTTTTTCTGTCAGGTCAAAATAGACTGCCGGGAGTATTTGCAAATCATATTAACAAAAGTTCCAATGGTAGTATCTGGACTCTGCAATACGAGGTGCTTTGCTATCTGCTGGTGCTAGTACTTTTGCCTCTTTTCAAAAAATATAAAAAAGCAATATTTGCAGTGATTGCTGGTTCAGCTTTTGTCTATTTGTTCTTCCAGTACGGTTGGACACAGGATGCCTTTTATGTAATTGCAAGAGAACGTCTTATAAATCTTGGACGATTGTCGCTGCACTTTGAAATGGGTATTTTCTATTACCTGTACAGAAATCGAATAAAGCTTTCACCGACCCTGTTTGGTGTGGCACTTGTGGGTATGATTGCAGGTACCTATTTCATAGATTATGAAATCGTATTTGCGATATTTGGTGCCTACATAATCATGTTTGTGGGCTTCAATCATTGTCTTATTTCTAAGTATTACAATAAGGTTGGAGACCTTTCCTACGGAGTTTACATACTGTCGTTTTTTGTGCAGCAGAGATTGATTGACGTGATGGGAAAAAGCCCGGATGGCTACCAGGTTCTCAGAATGGATTCCTATGTAAATTTGGGACTGTCAATTTTAATCGTAGTGCCGCTTGCCTTTTTGAGCTGGCATTGCTTTGAAAAGCATCTGTTAAAGCTAAAATAAAACTAAAATAAATCCCAGGTGGGTGAATAATGAGCGAAATTAAAGAATACAAAGAACCTAAAAATAAAATCGAGAAGGGGCTGCTTTATCTGCAACATTATGGGCTGAAGCAGACTGCAATTAAGTCTCTTCGCAAGGCTATGGGACATGATCAGGAGCACTATAGCTATCGCAAATTTTTGAAGGAGCATCCTCTCACAGAGGAAGAGCTTGATAAGCAGCGCAATACCGTATTTGCGAATTGTCCTGTCATCAGTATAGTGATTCCTTTATACAATACGCCTGAAAGATTCCTTGTAGAGTTAATTCAGTCCTTCACAGCACAGACCTATCCACATTGGCAACTCTGTCTTGGCGATGGCAGTCCTAAGGAAGGTCTCTACGATATTATTTTAAAAGCTACAGAGGGCACCTGGGACAAGCGAATCGTCTATAAAAAGCTTGAGGGTAACACAGGAATTGCTGGCAATACAAACGCTGCAATGGAGCTGGCTACAGGTGATTTTATCGGATTTACGGACCATGATGATCTGATTACTCCAGATGCAATGTACTGGATTGCAAAGGCATTAAATGATGACCCAACCATTGAGGCACTTTATTCAGACGAGGACAAAATCGACATGGATTCTAAAGAATATTTTTTGCCTCATTTTAAGTCAGACTTTAATATTGATTTGCTTTGTTCTCATAACTATATCACCCATCTCTTTGTGGCAAGGGCAGATTTGGTAAAGGCTTCTGGCGGAATAAAGTCAGAGTTTGATGGGGCCCAGGATCATGATTTTGATTTAAGAATTTTGGAAAAATGCACCAACATTTACCATATTCCAAGAGTGCTTTATCACTGGCGCACTCACCCTGCTTCAACAGCAGACCATCCTGAGGCAAAGATGTATGCTTATGAAAATGGTCGTAGAGCGGTTGAAGAGCACTACAAGCGAATTGGTGTGCCAGCGAAGGTTGAGCTGGATACCCATTTGGGATACTATCGTACTATTTATCAGTGGCCAGATAAGCCGCTGCTTTCAATTGTTATTCCAAACATGAATCATCTAAAGGATTTGCGTGATTGTATAGATAGTATTATTTCTCAGACTTTTTCGGGAGCGGATAACGTATATACGAATCTTGAATTTGTTATAGTAGAGAATAATTCTGATGATGCAGCATTGCTGGAATATTATCGTGAGCTTACTCTCAGGAACGATATGAGAGCCAAGGTGGTTAATTTTACAGAGGCTTTCCCAGAAACGAAAGGAACCTTCAATTTTTCTGCACTTGTAAACTACGGTGTAAGCCAGGCTTCAGGTGAGTATGTGCTTCTTTTAAACAACGACACTCGCATGATTAATGCTGATGCCATTTCGGAAATGATGGGATTTATCAGACGTGAGGATGTGGGTGCTGTTGGCGCTCGCCTTTACTATGGGAATAATACAGTGCAGCATGCAGGACTTATTCTAGGTCTTGGCGGCGTAGCAAATTCTCAGTTCCTTGGAAGTGGCAGAGAACAGGTGGGATATTTTTATCGAAGCACCTGTGTACAGGATTTGTCGGCAGTCACCGGTGCATGCCTTCTTACTAAGAAATCATTGTGGCAGGAAGTAGGAGGCTTCGATGAGCAGCTGGCGGTTGCCTTCAACGATTTGGACTATTGCTTGAAGTTGAGAGCAAAGGACAAGCTGGTGGTATATACACCATTTTCGCAGTGGTATCACCTGGAGTCTGTAAGCCGTGGACTGGACCATGCGGATGCTGCAAAGAAAGCAAGAATGGACGCTGAGACTGAGTACTTTATGTCAAAATGGAAGGAGGAATATGAGGCGGGAGACCCATATTACAACCCAAATCTTTCCTTGAAAAAGTTTGATTATTCCTTCGGACGCGAAAAGGATTAAGTTAGCATAAAATAAAGATTTTTCACAACTCTTTTTGGACTTTTTACTCACAGACAAGTATAATGTAAAGTAACAAACTAATTGTATTGGGAGAATACTTTTGTACAAGAAAAAGAAGCGCTCGTGGGTTAAGCATCTTGATTTTATTTTGCTTGATTTGCTTGCTTGTGAAATCGCACTTTTTATAGGTGTATTTGTACGATACGAAGGTGCGATTATTTTCCTTGGAAGATTTGAGAATTACTTACTTTATCAGAACATGGCCATGATGTTGCCACTTATTGATTTAGTATGTGTTCTTTTTACAGAGACCTACACGGGCATTTTGCGTAGAACTAAATATCAGGAATTGACAGCAGCCGTTTGGCATGCCAGCACCATTTTTCTTGGCGCCTTGATTTACATGTACGCCATGAAAGTTTCTGTTTACTATTCAAGATTTGTTCTTGGATTTTTTGGCGTGGGAATGATTGTCATTTCCTATATCTTAAGATGTCTTTGGAAGCGAGTAGTTCGTAGAAGGATGCTTGCAGACGTGGCAAAGACATCTCTTATTGTTGTGTCTGAGATGGCTACAGTGGAGGACTGTCTGTCAGAGATTGCCCACACTCCTTACATGGAGTTCAAGGTAAATGGAGTGGTGGTTATTGATGAGGATATGACAGGGCAGGAGATTCAGGGAATCCCTGTTGTCGCAAATGCAGATACAATGTTTGAATATCTTAGAACCAGCGTGGTTGATGAGATTTTCCTGGATGGTAATTCAAAAGCCAGCGAGGAATCATTGGCAAGACGTTTGGTTGAGCAGGGACTCACAGTTCATGTGTCCCTTATCCACACAGACAATTTAATGCCAAACAGAATAATGGAGACCTACGGACCATACGTGGTGCTCACCACAAGTATGCATATTGCCAACAATCGTCAGGCTTTTCTCAAGAGGGTCATGGATATTGTAGGAGCACTTGTGGGATTGATTTTTGCGCTTATTGCATTCATAATTTTTGCTCCAATTATAAAGCTGCAGTCAAAGGGACCAGTATTTTTCAGCCAGACACGTATCGGAAAAAATGGTCGTACCTTCAAGTTCTACAAGTTCCGAACAATGTACATGGATGCAGAGGAACGTAAAAAAGAGCTTATGGAACAAAACGAGATTAAGGGCAATATGTTTAAAATGGAAAACGACCCTCGTGTCATTCCTATTGGTCATTTCATGCGAAAGTATTCCATTGATGAACTACCTCAGTTTTGGAATGTCTTGAAGGGAGATATGTCCCTTGTGGGCACACGACCTCCTTTGCAGGATGAGTATGAAAATTACGCTTTGCATCACAAGGCAAGACTTTCTATTAAGCCTGGGCTTACAGGTATGTGGCAGGTTAGTGGTCGCAGTGATATTACAGATTTTGAGGACGTAGTGGCTTTAGACACCGAATATATTGCCAATTGGTCGTTGATTTTGGATATCAAAATCCTTCTTAAAACAATTGCCGTAGTTTTTGGCGGAAAGGGGTCTAAGTAGATGGAGCAGGCATACTTTTCCCTGATTGTTTGGACGAACGATACCAATATGGACCAGTTCAAGGATATGCTTGAGTCCATTGATGAGCAGGAATATCGCGAATTTGAACTTTATATTTTAGATAACAACCCAACTAACGCCATTGAAGTGACAATAAAAGAATTCTTCCCAGATATTGTGGATAAAGTTCATTATCGCAGGTTGAAAAAGAAAGCAGGTTGTGCCTATGCGTACAACATTGGAGCCCATTTTGCGGAAGGAAATCAGCTTGTTTTCCTTGGACAGCATGACCGCCTCAGTGGAAATACGTTAAGTGCTATTTCAGATAAATTGCAAGAGCTGGATGGTCAAAGGGCGGATGGGAATAATGGTGATTACATCATTTATACAGACCATGATGAGCTTATCGGACTTGATAGACGTAATCCTCATTTTAAACCGGACTACAATAAGGAGCTTTTACTTCAAACAAATTACATAGGGGATTTTTTGTGCATCAGCAGGACGTTGTTTAAGCGCCTGGGGGAACTTCAGGAAAAGGCGAAGTTTGCTTATATTTATGAATATCTTCTTCGGGCGGCATTTAAGAAGGAACGGATTGAGCATGTGCCATCCCTTCTTTATCATAAGAGGACTGCGGAACGTCCCATGAACAAGGAGGAACGAGGGGATGCCAATTATTCCTGCAAGGAGCATTTGGCTTTGGCACTTCATTATCTGCGACAGAGTGGTGTCATTTGTGAAGGCAGGACTGACCAGTCTCTTAAAAAATGGCATATAGATTACGATGAAACAGCCTTCCGCAGATTTAGTGGAGACTACATGTTTCTAAAAGATGAAAATGTAAGACTCTTTACTAGAAACAATGCAAAGAAAATGTATGCGTTGCTTAGCCAGCCAGATGTTGCAGTGGTGGGGGTTCGCTTTTTGGGCAAAGGATTTACCTATGATAATTCTGGTTATATCTTTTCCGAAGATGGATCTCAGTACCCTGCTTTTCACGGTCAGCGTATTTTTCGTGATACCTATGAGGGCTGGGGAAACATGCCAAGAGATGTGGCCATGGTGGATGCAGGCTGTTGCATGATAGATGCCAAGGTCTACAGGATGCTTCATGGCTTTGATACAAAGCTTTCCGGTAAAGATGCAATGCTTGATTTTTGCTTGAGAGCCAAGGCTAGAGGATTTCGTACTGTGGTACTTCCGAAATGTATTGCCAGATGCAAAAAAAGAGAAGAGGAAAGCACTGAGGAATCTCATATTGCACTTATGGAAAAACAAGGTGACATAATCGCCTTGGGAGACGGATTTTACAATAAGAATCTACCTTTAGGGATGGAGAATTACATCCTCCCAGGTACTGAAACCTTGACAACAGAAGATGCTATAGAGTAGACTAATCCATAATGCGGTCATTAAAGATTGCATTTTTAATTTTCGACTTCAAGATTGGAGAAAAATAGATAGTTATGAGTAATTTTGACGATTACGATTTTAATCGTGAGTCTAGAGGTCCTCGCAGAACTTCAGGCTCAAGCAGAACTACCAGACAGGGACGTCCATCAGGTCAGCGTAGAGCTTCTGGACAGGGAAGAGCTTCATATAGAAATGGATACGGAAGCAGCTCCCTTCAGGATTTGGATGTAGAGTTATATGAGGACGAGGATTTTTATACCTCAGATAGAAGAGCAGGGGCGGCAGAAAGAGGTCGTTCTTCAAGAAGTGCTGGAAGCCACAGTGGCTCAGGTCGCAGCTCTGCCGGTCGTTCATCTAGCAACCGTTCATCAGGTAATGCTCAGCGCAGACGTCCACCTCAGAAGAGTGGTCGTGGTAGCAAGGCAGCCAAGAGGAAAAAGACACGTAGGACAATCATTGTAGTTGAAGTTGTAATTCTTATCATCCTTGCACTTGTTTTCTTCCTTTGGAACAAGTTCGGCAAGGTTAATTGGGACAACATCAACATGGAAAAAATCGAGGTCAACAACCTTGATGAACAAACAGAAGAGGTACTTAGCAATTACACCACTATTGCCCTCTTTGGTGTAGATAACCGTTCGAACGGCAACTTAGATAGTGGTAATTCAGATGCTATTATTCTTGTTTCAATTAACAACGATAGCAAGGAAGTTAAGATGGTATCAGTTCAGCGTGATACTTATCTTCAGATTTCTGAGGGTACCTACCGCAAGTGTAACTACGCATACAACCATGGTGGAGTTGAGAAGGCTCTTGAGATGTTGAACACCAACCTGGATCTTAAGATTGATGGTTATGTTTCGGTTGATTTCTACGCTCTGGCTAAAATCGTAGACGACTTAGGCGGACTTGATTTGGAAATCACCAGCAAGATGATTTCAACAAACAACCCTGAGACTGGTCAGAATGCTCTTGCAGGTTATATTGCAGAGGTTGAAAACGTTCTTAATTACTATCCAAGCAAAGAGGATGGTTGGGATATCAACGATTGTTACTTCAGTAGCCCAGGAACATATCACTTAAACGGTGCCCAGGTAGTTGGTTACTGTCGAAACAGATACGCTGTTGACAATGATTATGGTCGTGCTGAAAACCAGCGTACAGTTATTAAGCTCATTGTTGAGAAGGCGAAGTCAGCAAATGTTTCTCAGCTTAACAAGATTGCTGATGATGTATTCCCTAAGATTGCTACCAGCCTTTCACTTTCACAGTGCTTGGGCATGGCTACATCAGTTGGAGATTACTCAATTGGGGATTCTTCAGGATTCCCATTTGCTCTCAAGACAAAGACTGTTAGCAAGAAGACAGGTAGCGTTGTAGTACCTTGTACACTTACTACCAACGTTGTTCAGCTTCATAAGTTCCTTTATAATCAGGATGATTATGATCCTACTGATGATAAGGTTGATGTTATCAGTGACCACATTCAGTCAGAGACTGGACTTAGTGAATCAAGTGCCGAAATCACACAGGAAACTGATTAATCTTTATAAACACTCAGAGCTCTTATCTTTAGATAAGGGCTCTTTTTTTCTACATATGTCTTTTAAGTTCATGTCACTTTCTACCGTGACAAATCCGAATATCTATGAATTGAATAATTGGCATGACCCACAGTATAATACACTCAAGACGAATGCATTCGGATAAAAAACAGTTGTATTAATTTTTTATCTAGGGGGACAAATGAAAGAGAAAATACAAAGCTTTGGCAGATTCCTTAGTGGAATGGTTATGCCAAACATTGGTGCTTTTATAGCATGGGGATTGTTAACGGCACTATTCATTGATACGGGCTGGTTGCCAAATGCGCAGCTTAGCTCAATCGTAGGCCCAATGCTTACCTATGTACTTCCGGTACTTATCGCTTATCAGGGCGGTAAGATGGTTGGTGGAGACAGGGGAGCTGTAATGGGCGCTATCATAGCAATTGGTGTTATCTGCGGTACAGAATATACTATGTTTATGGGGGCTATGGTAGCAGGTCCAATTGGTGGCTGGGTTATCAAAAAGTTTGATAAAGCAGTTGAAGGAAAGATTCCAGCAGGATTTGAGATGCTTGTAAATAACTTCTCAGTTGGTATCCTTGGTCTTCTCCTTGCGATTGTAGGCTACTATCTAATCGGACCATTCATGGGAGCGGTTCTTGCAGTATTAAACGCAGGTGTTCAGGTACTTGTTTCAAACAACATCCTTCCACTTGTTTCTGTATTTGTTGAGCCAGCAAAGGTATTATTCCTTAACAACGCTATCAATCACGGTATCTTCACACCACTTGGAGCTGAAGAGGTAGCAACAGCTGGTAGATCAATCTTCTACATGATTGAAACAAACCCAGGAGCAGGTACAGGCGTACTTCTTGCTTACATGCTGTTCTCAAAGGACAAGGTAACAAAGGCTTCTGCGCCAGGAGCACTTTTAATCCACTTAGTTGGTGGTATCCACGAGATTTATTTCCCATACGTGCTTATGAATCCAGTGCTTTTACTTGCTACAATCGGTGGTTCAGTATCAGCTATGATTTTTAACACAGCACTTGGCCTAGGTCTTGCAGGCCCAGCTTCACCAGGTTCAATCCTTGCATATGCGGGTATGGCACCAAAGGGATCAACACTTCTTGTGATTTTATCATCAGTAATTGCGGCAGGAGTTTCATTTGTTATTGCAGCTCCAATCGTAAAGCTTTCAAATGCAAAGCAGAGCCTTTCAGATTCTACTCAAAAGATGAAGGAAATGAAGGCACAGTCAAAGGGTGTATCTGTAGACAAGGTGGGGACTGTTGCAGATGCTATCACAACAGACATAGCTGCAGTTAAAAATATCGTATTTGCATGCGATGCAGGCATGGGCTCATCAGCAATGGGAGCTTCAGTATTAAAGAAGAAATTACAGGATGCTGGAAGAGGTGATATCGAAGTAAAGCACGCTTCTGTATCGGAGATTCCTCAGGCAGCACAGATTGTAGTAACACATAGAGAACTTGCTGACAGAGCTAGAAGAAATGCTCCACAGGCAAAGCTTATTACAATTACAAACTTTATGGCGGCACCAGAGTATGATGCCCTTGTAAAGGAATTATCGGTATAAAAGATTTAGGGTTTTTACAATGGAAATTACACCACGAATTAAACAAATAATTATAAATTTGATTGGCGCAAATCGGCCAATGACAGACCAGGAGTTGGCGGAAGCTCTAGGTGTAAGTAAACGCACTATTTTAAGGGAAGCTGATTATGTGTCAGAAGTGGTAAAGGGGCATGGCCTTGATCTCATAAGAAAAAAGGGTGAGGGTAGCTTTATTCAAGGATCTGAAGAAGCCAAGCAGGAGCTTTTAAGCGCTGTTAGCCAGAAAAAAGAACTTGTAGTTACAGATAAAGAAAAAAGAAGAAACCTTCTTAAGCTTGAACTTCTTAGAAACCGTGAGCCACAAAAGCTTTTCTACTTCAGCAATCTTTTTGGAGTAAGTGAAGCTACTATCAGCACTGATTTAGATGCCCTGGAGAAATGGACAAAAGAGTGCCACATAAACATTGTAAAAAAGCCAGGCTTTGGCATTATGCTATCAGCCAGTGAAAAAAATTACAGGATCGCGATGCAGCGTTTTGTTACAGAAAATATTCGCATCTCAAGCGATTCTTCATTAGGGGAAAACATCTACTCACTTATGAACGAAGGTATCCTTGCCGAGGTGGGTACAATCCTTGAAGATATTGACGAGCCTTATCTTAAAAACATAACAAATGACGCATACGTGGGAATACTTGTACATCTTGCAGTTGCAGTAGAAAGAATCAAGCAGGGCAAGTTTGTCACAGAAGAAACCTACGATGCTTCATTGGACAAGGGTTACGATATCGCAAAAAAGATTGCAGGCACCTTAGAAGAGGCCTTTGACATAACTGTACCTGAGGCAGAAGTAAATAATATTTTGCTTCATATCAGAGGAGCTAAATTCAAATATTCCAACGATACAGCTATAGAGCAGTTCATTCAGGCGGAGCAGCTGATGAACATCATCGAAGGAATGATTGATGCTATCGATTCAGATTATGCCAGTGAAATCAAATTCGAGGATGAATTTGTTACAGGACTGATGGTACATCTCGAAACAGCTCTTTATCGAATCAAAAATGATATGCCTATCAGCAATCCGCTGCTATCCCAGATAAAAGCAGAATATCCGGATGTGTTTGAGGATTGCAGAAAGGCGGCTCAGGTAATATTTGATCAGACAGGACTTATGGTAAATGAGTCTGAAATCGGCTATCTTTGCATGCACTTTGGAGCTGCAAAGGAAAAGGTCGAAAGCAAAAAAAGAAAACGCAGAACTGTAAACATCGGTGTCATCTGTGCCAGCGGATTTGGTGTGGCTCAGCTTATGATGGCAAAACTTAAAAATGTTTTGGTTTCCGAGGACATTACCTTAAAGGCCTACGGCATCGATGAAATAACAGAGCATATATTATCCCGCACTGATTTCTTTATATCAATTATAGCCATGGAAAGCTTCGGAACAGATTACATTCTGGTAAATCCAATGCTCACCCAAAAGGATATTTTGCAAATCAGGGCAAAAATAGATGAGTATTCGTCGATTCCTGCCAGACAGGCGGATACTGACTTTACGCGGCAGCTTGACGAGATTAATGAAGTCATCATCAGATTGAAAGGTATCATTAGAAAATATAATCATCTTGTGGTTAACCCTCTTACAACGCTTGAAGATTTAATAAAGAACTTTTCAGAGAGGATGACAGAATCTCAAAAGGCGGCAGCAATATTGAATTCGGAAATATTGGCTCGTGAGTCAGTCATGAGCCAGGTCTTTCCGGAAATCGGCATAGCTCTCTTTCATGCCAGAAGCAGAGCAGTGAAGGAGTGTTTTGTTTACTCAGCAGGTCCAAAGGAAGGAGTGCCATTTGCTGACCCAAGGCTAAAGGGCGTTGGAGCAGTGCTGTGCATGATAATTCCGATGGATTCGCACAAAAAAGAAAATTCTGAAATGTTAGGAAGAATTAGCAGCGCAATTATTGAGGATGAAAGATTCCTTGATTCTATAAAACAAGGTGATGAAGCTGCGGTAAGAAATAAACTGCAGGAGATACTGAAGGGGTATTTCAGCGAGCAGCTTAGTTCATTCTAGGGTTAGATAATTGGAGGTTTTATTTTGGTACTAGAGAAGGAAAATATTTTTTTAAATCAAAAACCAGATAGCAAGGAAAACGTTATTCGAAAGATAGGTGCTATTTTTTCTGAGCAGGGATATACAGATGAAAGCTACACTCAGGCTATGTTAGACAAAGAGCTAGTGTTCAACACCTACATGGGAAACAGTGTTGCTCTGCCACATGGTGTTGAGGAAGCTAAAAAGGATGTTAAGAAAACAGGCATTGTGCTTATGACAGTGCCAGAAGGACAGGACTGGGGTGCACCTGAAAAGGTGAAGGTAATCGTTGGCATCGCAGCTGTCGGAGATGAGCATTTAGAGGTTCTTTCAAAAATAGCGCTTATGTTTGCTTGCGGAGATGGTATAGAAAAGCTCCTAAGCATGGATGCAAATGAAATCAGCGCTATGTTTGAATAATCGTTTGAAGCCAGAGAAACACGGCCTGGCTAAGGAGGATAAAATTGAAAACTAGAGCAGTTAGAATGTATGGGGAAATGGATTTAAGATTGGAAGAATTTGAGCTTCCAGAGATTAAAGATGATGAGATTTTGGTTAAGGTAATTAGCGACAGTATTTGCATGTCTACATATAAATTGGCAAAGCAGGGTAAAAAGCACAAAAGAGCACCACAGGATATTGATACCAATCCAATCATTACAGGACATGAGTGCTCAGGTGTTATTGTTCAGGTAGGCGAAAAATGGAAGGATAAATACAAGGTTGGTGATAAATGGGCTCTTCAACCAGCCTTAAATTATCAGGGCAAGCTTGACTCACCGGGTTATTCCTACAAATATTGCGGTGGAGATGCCACCTATGCAATTATGCCACCAGAGGTAATGGAGCTTGATGCACTCCTTCCATATAACGGTGAAGCATTTTATCAGGCATCATTGGGCGAGCCTATGAGTTGCATCATCGGTGGATATCATGCCAACTATCACACCAATAAAAAGAACTATGATCACGCAATGGGTACAAAGGCTGGCGGAAACATTCTGATTATGGGAGGCTGTGGTCCTATGGGGCTTGGAGCTATAAGCTATGGCCTTAGGTTTGAAAACAAGCCAAAGCGCATCGTAGTTACAGATGTAGATGATGCAAAGCTGGCAAGAGCCGCACAGGTTATCAGCCCAGAATATGCAGCATCAAAGGGAGTAGAGCTTATTTACTTTAATTCCACAGTGGATAATGCAGAAGATAAGCTTATCGATATCACAGAAGGTCATGGCTATGATGATGTATTTGTTTATGTGCCAATCAAGCCTGTGGCTGAAATGGGTGACAGACTTCTAGCATTCGATGGATGCATGAATTTCTTTGCAGGCCCAACAGACAATCAGTTCAAATCAGAAATAAATCTGTACAATTGCCATTACACCAGCACTCATATCATAGGTACTACTGGTGGCAATAATGATGATTTGCTTGAAGCCCTTGAGCTTGCAGCAGGTGGAGAGATTAATCCATCTGTTATGGTTACTCATGTTGGTGGCTTGGATGCTGTTGCAAAAACCACATGTGACCTGCCAACTATACCGGGTGGCAAGAAACTATGTTATACTCAGTTCGATATGCCACTCACCGCAATCGAGGATTTCGAGGAGTTAGGCAAAAAGGATGAGTTATTTGCAAAGCTTCACATCAGCTGCAAAAATCACAACGGCCTTTGGAATCCAGAGGCAGAGCGCATCCTGTTTGAACACTTTGATGTAGCAGTATAATTTTAAGGACTTTACTTAATGAAACAAATTGAATATCAGATTACTGAGCCGGAGGGACTTCATGCCCTTCCGGCTACAGCCATTGTTGTGGCGCTTAGAGAATACCAATCAGAAATAACAGCCACCTTCGGGGGCAGAACAGTGGATGCTAAATCACCGGTAGGTCTTTTGTCATTAGGAGCTAAATACGGAGACATGGTGATATTCATTGCTGATGGCACAGACGAAAATCAGGTGGAAATCAATCCTGTTAATATAGAATAGTAATTAATAAAAATGCTGTGGCTCTAGTTTTACATTTTAATTGTTTAGTGGTAAAATAGGGCATCTGTAGCAAATTTTAAAGATTTTTTGTTATAAGAAACAGCACAAGAAAGGAATATTTTTATGTGTGGAATAGTTGGATATGTAGGAAAGTCACAGGCAGCACCTATTTTGCTTGATGGACTTAGCAAG
>JAEEGL014238792.1_pt1 | contig 14089 bp, 7 predicted proteins | sample 9134231 | NCBI WGS metagenome assembly JAEEGL01 (sample SAMN16246548, study PRJNA631951) | gut metagenome | biome: gut microbiome; feature: rumen; material: fiber-attached | host: Bos | place: Iran: Karaj | collected 2018-10 | reverse complement strand
TAACTACAAGAATCCTTGGGACGGCACTCACTACACCAGCGGTGGCAAGTGGAATGTCGATGATAAGAGTATGACCATCTACACCCTGAATGCTGATGGTGAAAAGTGGTACATCGGTCCGGCATGGAGCTACGGCTGGCTGTTCTACCGTGGTTCTGACAACGTGCCTCTGAACATCTACGCCGCCGAAGATCCTACTACGGCAAGAGGCCAGCTCGCTGAACTGGTGGTATCCATCGGCGAACCCGTCTACAACCCGGGTGATGACGAAGGCCAGTACGACCCGGCCGCTGTTGATGCCTTCAACAACGCCATGTCAACGGCCAACGCCCTGCTGAACGGTGAGACTCCCGCCGAGCCGACCGATGCAGAATATACGGCAGCCTACGACGCCCTGAAGGCCGCTTACGAGGCTATGCCCGATGCCTATCACAACTTCTCGCCGTTGGCTGCCGGTGGCACCTACTACCTGGTACGCTACGACGGTGACGTGACCGGCGAATATCAGTTGAACGAGCTCGGTCTGACCTCCAAACCGCGCGACTATAACCCCAACCTGCTCAACTGGAACAAGATCAACGAGTACGACCCGCGCGACATGTGGGAACTCGGCGGTAACGACGAGGACGGTTGGACCTGGAAGAACGTGGCCACCGGTCAATACATCAGCGGCACCCTGTCTTCCTATAACTATAACTTCGGCATGCTGTCTGACGAGCCCAGCACGCTCGCTCTCGAACAGGTTGACAAGTTCGTCATCTCCATCAGCACCAATGCCGGCTTCCTCGCTCCCGACGGCACCAACTACGATGTAGCCGAACCGCGCTGGCCCGAACGCTACGGTTTGCCCGACCAGACCGGTCTGCCCGTAGTGCCTGCTGCCAAGGCCGTTTACTGGAGAATGGTTCCGGTTACTGCCGACATCTTGGAACAGACCACCGACGGCGTATGCGCAATCGCTGAGTTTGCCAACAAACTGATGGTTCAGGAAGAAGGCATCAACCCGGGTGACCTGCCCACAGAACTGTATGCTGAAAACAAGTCCAACTTTGACCTGCTGAACCAGCTGCTGGCACAAGGCATGTCTCAGGCTGACGTTGACCAGATTCTGCCGCAACTCGACGAAGTTGACGAAGAACTGGCCGGCTACACCCACATCGTTCCCGACGGTGTATATCGCATCTACAGCGCCGACTTCACCACGAAGTTCCTCGGCGGCATCGACGAAGCCTCCTGGAACGTCAAGGGACGTGGCGTACGTTGGGACACTTATGCAGAAGGCAACAAGAACTTCCAGTTCAGCATCAAGAGAACCGGCGAAGTTGAAGTGGCCATCGGTGACGACGGCATGGGTCTTCCTATCGACCGCACCAAGAAGGGTGATCCCTGGTCGAAGAAGTTCAATGCGCCTGCTCCTATCATGGCAACCGTGCCTTCCTACAGCATCCGCAACATGCAGACCAACACCTATGCCGGTGCTATCGCCAACAACCAGATCACGGTTGGTACCGAAGCAAAGGCCGGTCCGCAGATTATCATGTACACCGGCTTCGGTGGCCGCTACATGTTCTCAAGCCAGAACGGCTGGCCCAAGGCTATCTATAAGAACCAGGGCGTTGACCTGATGACCGGTGCTGCCCGCGACAAGAGCAACACGTTGGCTTACGAAGACGAATATCCCGGTGCCATGCTGCCTTACGTAGGCATGTGGAAGATGGAACTGCTGGGTTACGAAGTAGAAATCGGCGACCTCGGCATGACCACGACCAACCTGCCGCAGGCTGTAACCGTTCCTGAAGGCGTAACCGCATACATTGTTAAGGAAGAAAGCGACACCAAGGCTGTTGCATCGCCTCTTGAAGGTGCTCTGCCCGCCAACGCCGCCGTTATACTGCGCGGTGCCAAGGGTACCTACTTCTTCCCGCTTGCCGACGAAGACGCTGAACAGGCCGACGTAGAAGGCAACCTCCTGATCGGTACCGGTGAAACTGGTACAGAGGTAGAAGCCGGCACGGCTCTCGTTCTCGATGAGGCTGGCACTGAAACCAAGTTCACGAAGAACGCTGAAACGATCACGTTGCCCGCCCGCAAGGCTTACCTCGCTAATCCTGACGGCGCAGCCGACGCTAAGGACATCGTTTATGAAATCATCAACGGCGGTATCTACTATATCGAACGTGCCGGTGGCGATGTATTTGAAGGCTATGCCCTCAACCAGCTCGGTCTGACCGCTTACCCGAACCAGTATCACAAGATGCTGAACTGGGGCGTTATCGAACGCAACGACCCGCGCTACATGTGGCGTGTATCCGTTAGCGCTACTAACGACGGTTATGTCATCGAAAACCTGGCTACCGGTGAGTTTATCGGTGAACGCAAGAACTACTTCTACACCTTCATCGACCTCTCCGACCTCCGCGAGGTTTGGAACATCAACCAGCAGAGCGGTTCTACCGTAACGATCACTCAGGGTGACACGCAGCTTGCTGCCGACGATCCCGCTTATGACCCGACAACCAACCGCTGGGCCGGCCGCTTCGGCTTCAACGGCACCACGGGCGGTGTGAAGGACATCTCCGTAGTAGAGCGCAAGGGCGCTTACACCCTGCAAGGCACCGGCGACAACTCCAAGTGGAACCTCGTTCCCGTTCCCGAGAACCTCGTTGAATACTGGAGTGAAGAAGGCCGCCTCAACGTGGCTAAGGCCGTTACCGAATCGCTCTTCCAGCAAGAGGGTAACAACCCGGGTCAGATCGATCCTGCCGAATGGAGTGAGTTCAAGGCTGACGTCGTAGCTCTCGACGAGCGCGTGAAGAACGCCAAGGTAACCGCTGCCGACGTAGCAGAATTTGCCAAGCTGAAAGACTTCTATGCCGCAATGGCTGAAAGCACTCAGCTCATCAAGGGTGTTTACCGCATCAAGCATCCGGATGGCCGCGCCACTATCTTCGGTGGCATCCAGTGGGCATCCTGGACCGATACGGAAGACGGCATGAACTGGGATGCGTTCAAGGCTAACGACGAAAGCTTCCTGTTCAACATCGAAAAGACCGGTGAAGAATATGTGAAGGCCGACGACGAAGTCATCGTTGACGACGACCAGACCGCCGATCCTTGGTCGAAGCCGTTCGCTGCTCCCGTAGCTACAGCCGAAACCACGAAGGGTACCAACACCTACTTCTACAATGTGCAGAACCGTGCTACCCAGCAGTATGTAGGTAATGTTGACGACGATGGCTTCGCAGTGAACGGAGCCGATCCTACCGACGTTATCTTCAAGTACACCGGCATCGGTGGCCGCTACTACATTGCTCCGAAGGCAACTCCGAACAAGGTATTCTACAAGTTCGCCGGTGCCAACGGTGGCATGACCCTGAACGCAGCCAACGGTGTGAAGGTTGACGACGGCTTCGCCAGTGCTTACAACTCCATGTGGTTCGTTGAGCTCGTAGGCTTCGAAGTTGAAATCACCGACCTCGGTCTCGGAACAACCTGCCTGCCCAAGACAGTGACCGTGCCCGAAGGCATGAAGGCTTACATCATCACCAAGGAAGACGCCGGCAGCGGCACAGCTACTCTCATCGAGGGTGCTATCCCCGCCAACACCCCGGTTATCCTCCAGGCCGAAGCCGGCAAGTACATCATGCCGATCGCAGCCGTAGATGTTGAAGTTCCCGATGTATCCGCTAACCTGTTGAAGGGTACTGGCGAAGAAGGTCTCGCAGTTACCGCCGGCAGTGTATGGGTAGTAGCCGACCGCGATGGCGAACCCGTCCTCCGCAAGACTGCCGACATCACTCTGCCCGCCCGCAAGGCTTACCTGCCGTACGTAGAATTCGGCAGCGACTCACCTTCGAAGAAGCTCATCTTCGACGTAACAGGTGTCAAGGGTGTTAAGGCCAACGCTCAGAGCGGTAAGGCTTATGACCTCCAGGGTCGTCGAGTTTCCGACAACACCAAGGGTATCGTAATTGTTAACGGTAAAAAAGTTAGAAAGTAACCACATCCAAATCCACAGACTGCGCTCCGGCGCAGCCTGTGGCTACGGACGCTAAACAAAAGATAGATATATGAAAAAGCAACAGTATGTATCGCCCATGTGCGAAATTATCGCCATGGATACGCGTGGCGCTCTGCTCGACATTGTGCTGTCTAAAGACACAAGCAAAATCGTGGACGATCCCAACGACGTGAAATCCGGAAACGTTGGTAAGCCTAATTTCAGCTGGCGCGAAAACTAATAGTAAAAACTATAAAACATCGAGAGTGGCATCCCCGACTGCAAGGCAGTGGCGGTGCCACTCTCTTTTTTTGTGGGCAGGTCCGCTCCGTTTTAGAGGAAAAGTTCAAAATATTTTGACATTCCCGGTGCGAGGTCAGATTTCGGTCTGCAAAGACGGCGCCTCAAAATTTTGAAACGCCGTCTTTGCGCGCCGAAACGCCGTCTTGTTCCGGACAAATTCAGGGAGAGATGGTAATCAGTGGGTTACGGGAAACTGCTGAAAAGGATGAAAAATTTTGACAAATCTTACATGAGGAAGGAGAAGGAAAGAATAGACATCAGTCCCTTGAACAGGCTGATGGCCACGAAAATCTCTACCAGCGTCAGGCATGAAATTATGAGCCCGGCAATGGCGCGGCCCTGCGGCTCGCGGAACAGGCCGAGAAAAGAGAACAGGGCGGCCAGGAACCACAGAATCCAGCCGACGAAGGGCACCCAGCCAAAGAACAGGCTGATGATGGCCAGTATGAGACCTGCCGTGCCCAGCGTGTTGCCTTGCGGGGCCGGTTGCTGCACGTAGATGATGCGCGGGGATTCCGTATTCATGATTTAGCTTCTGAATTGTCAAGAGCAAAGTTACGTTTTTCCGTCAGAAAACGGCGCACCAATGGCAATATTATAACAATTAACGCGTCTGAAAAGGCTTTTTTATCGGAAAAACCAGTCCGTTTCTGACGGAATGTGTAATTTTGCAACGTAATATGGACTATTGGTTCCATGAGTCAACCGATAATATTTACCTAATAAAAAATATAAACGTATGAGGAAAATTTTTACTCTTTTGACTGTGTTGGTTGCTTCCGTCTGCGGCCTGACGCCGGCCAAAGCCGACAAGGCTACGCTCGACGAAGGCTACTACTACATCATCAACACGTATGAGAAGTTTGCAAGTATGAAAGCATGGTTCTACGGCCAGGTGGACGCCCGCCAAGCCGACCAGTATGCTTTCCTGTGCTGGGACGATTTTTCGGCCAACGACCCCCGCTTCATTTTTGAAGTGAAGAAAGGCACGGCCGAGAATGGCTACATTCTGAAGAGCATGGCCTCCGAATTCTTTTTAAGCGGACTATCCAGCGATTCTCTGGTAGCTGCCAATCCCGATGTCGGCATTAACTACTACTTCGAGGAAGTGGGTTCGACCGACGACGGCAAAACCTACTACATATGGAATGATTCGCTGGTGTGGACACGCGGCGAACGGTCGGCCGACAACCGCATCTACCCCGACAGCCACCAGTATGGCGCCGGCAACAAAGGCCACCTGGGCGGCAACCGCTGGTGGACCCTCGAAGACAACGGTGCCGCCAAGTGGTTGCTCGTCAAGTTGAGCGACGAAGACTTGGCATCCTTCTCCAAGACGAAACTGCTCCTGGCCAACCTGGTCAGCTCTATCAACAACCCCAACGTGTTTGGTGCCAACGGTGCCGACGCTGATGCCTACAATGCCCTGAAAGCCGCTTGGAATGCCGCCGACGAGGCCCTGAAAGGCATGGAGACCGACGCCACCTACGAACGTCTGTACACCGAGCTGAATCAGGCAAAGATCAATGCCGACGATTCCCACGTGACGCTCAAGGAAGGCATCTACTACATTGTAAGCACCTACGAAAAGTTTGGCGACCGTCAGGCTTGGAACTATTCTCAGGCTTATCAGAACAGCACGAAATACGCCGGAGCCGACCTCTACTGGTCTTCGCTCTCCACGGGCGACCTGCGCTTCATGTTTGAAATCAAGATGATGGGCGACGGCCTGGGCTACACCATCATGAACTATGCCAGTGGCAAGTATGTTGGCGGTAAGGCCAGCGGCAGCACCATGATTGCTATGGAACAAGAACCCACCGTGCCCCAGTACTTCGAGGAGACCGGCGACGGCACATTCTACGTTTACAACGACGAAACCGGCGGCAACATGTTCTACTGCGACAGCCATGGCTTCGGCGGCGGACGCAACGGTAACATCGGTTGCAACAACTGGTGGACTCTCGATGAAAATGCGGCTGCCAAGTGGGAACTGGTGAAGGTGACCGATGAAGAACTGGCCAAAATCAGCGAAGCCAAATTGAAACTGGCCCGCAAGGTGTGCGAAATCAGAGACCCGAACACCAGTGGTGCCGGCGACTATGATCTGGAAAAATTCCAAGCCCTCAAAGACGCTTGGAACGCTGCCAACGAATCTCTCGAAACCATCGAGAGCGATGCCACCTACGAAATGCTCTACGATGACCTTCAGGCCGCCCTCGATGCCGCTGACGGCAGCGTTACCGAGTTTGAACCGGGCTGGTACTACATTGAGAGCGCTTACGAAGACTTCGCCGAAACGGTGGCCATGTGTCAGGATCGCATCGACAACACCGGTGCCGAACTCGTTTACGAGCCGCTGGTTGAGGGCGACCCGAAGTTTATCTTCTATATCGACCGTGTCGATGCCGGTAAGGTGACCATCCAGAACGTGGCTTCCGGCCTCTATCTGACCCAGGCCGGTGAAATGGGGTGGACGCAGCACTTCGTCCGCATGGGTGAAGACGCCGCCATCCAGATGATGGAGCTGGGCGAAGAAGGCACCTGCCAGCTCTACCTCTCCTCCTATGGTTCCAACCGCTACTTCCCCGACTCCCATGCCTTCGGAGCCAACACCGTGGGCCACATCTCCATCAGCAACGCCTGGGGCGAAGTGCCCGACGCTGCCCTTTGGAAACTCGTTCCGGTGGAAGACGACAACCTCTATCTCATTAGCGATGCCAAGTTGAACCTTTACCAGTATCTGCTGACCGAGTACAATCCCTTCGTTATGGGTGAAGACCCGGGCTATGTTTCAGCCGATGTTTACGACGCCTTCAACGGGGCCTACACCTGGGCCATCAGTGCCGCCCAAGACCCCGAGGCCGACGAAGAGACCTGCGACGAATTCCTTGCCCAGCTGCAAGAACAGCGCGAACTGGCCGACCAGGAACTCATTCCGCTCCGCGACGGCGGCCTGTATTACATCATCAGCCAGTACTACAACTACACCTCCACCGAGCGCTACAAGGCCATGTGCTACGCTGAGGACGAGGAAAACCCCGCCAGAACGCTCTATTGGGCTGAGCTTGAAGAGGACAATCCTTCCTTCATCTGGAAGTTCACCCCGAAGGATGAGACAAGCTGGAATGTTCAGAACTACGACACGAAGAAGTACATCAGCTCGCCCACGTCCAACCTTCTGGGCACTTGTGTGGAAAGCGACTCCATCGGCCAGTATTTCTACAACGTCGGATTCGGTGAATTCCGCATCGGTCCCGCTTCGAGCTATCCTTCCTATGCCGGACGTCTCTACTATCAGGACAACACGGGCTACGGCAGCAACGAGAGCCAGCACGTCGGTTGCAACAGCTACAGCCTGCCGTGCAACAACACGTGGGCCGTACGCACCTATGGATTTGAACTGACCATTCCCGCCAGCGGCATTGCCTCGCTGCTGTTGCCCTTCACGGCCGTTGTTCCCAGCGGAGTGAGCCTCTATGGTATCACCAAGCAGACGGGCACTGAAGCCGGTTACACCCAATTCACCGGCGGCGTGCTTGCCGCACGCACTCCCGTCATCGTCAAGGGCGAGCCGGGCACGTATGTGTTCCTCGCCACCGCTGACGAAGGTCAGACCGTTGACGGCAACCTGTTGCAGGGCTCTGCCATCCACCAGGCTGACCTGGGTTCGAGCAGCGTTTACGTGGTAGGCAATTCGGCCGACCAGCTCTCGCTCAACACCGACGAGGTGCTGCCCGTTGGTACCGTCTATCTGAAGCGCACCGGCAACAGCCGCGCCCTGGTTCTGAAAGATGCCAACGACGTTGACGGCATCAGCCAGGTGACGGTAGAGAAGAAGGCCTCCGCCGGCGTGGTATATGACCTCCAAGGCCGTCAGGTACAGAAACCGGCCAAGGGCATCTACCTCGTAGGCAAGAAGAAGGTCGCTTTGAAGTAACTCCCACGAACAGTAATCATAGCTGGCGCGGCTTCCCCCTCGGGGAGGCCGCGCTTGCCGTTGCATAGTTATCACTGACTCCGTTTTCGTTTTTCCTAAATCGGAGTTAGTCGCGACGAAAACGGAGTTGGTCGTGCCGCACAGGTCTCTCCCGCATCATTGTTCAGCCGGCCGGTTGTAATAAAGAATGTTACTTTTGCGCCTGTTTTGTGGAAAAAATTGTATTTTTGCTCTCTGTATAAGAATAAAACGAAAAAACAGATACAAAGACAATGAAACAGTATGTGATGACAGCGTTGCTGCTGCTACTGGCGCTTGCGGGTTGGTCCGCCGACCAGACGGTGGTGCTGACAACGTCGCGCGGGGTGGGCGAGACCCTCACGTTGCACGTGACTGCCATAAGCCCTGTCCGTGTGGACTGGGGTGACGGTAACGTAATGGCTTATTCGACCGAGGAAATCAGCGGTGAAGTGAAAGGCGAGACCATCACCGTCTCGGGTGACGAGATGTGGACCGCCCTGGACTGCTCGTCGTGCGGCCTGACATCTGTGACTACCAAGGGAGCGCCCCAGTTGAAAGTGCTTAATTGCTCCAACAACGCGCTGACCAGCCTGTCGCTTTCAAGCAACACCGGACTGCAGGTGCTCGACTGCTCCGACAATCAGATCAAGTCACTCTCGCTGACCAGTTGCAAGGCCCTGCGTCACCTTGATTGCTCCAACAACGTGATGACATCGGTCAATGTGACCAGCAACAAGGACCTGCAGGCTTTGATAGCCAACGACAACCAGATAAAAACGCTCAATACGACGGGAAACACGCTGCTTCAGTCGCTTTGGGTCGATCGCAACCAGTTGACCGCACTGACGCTGGCCAATGACACCAGCCTGGTGAGCGTTACGGCCAACGACAACCAGCTCCGTCGTGTGAACGGCGAGTCTTTCCCTTGCCTGCGCGACCTTTGGGTGGAGCGCAACCTGCTGAACGAGATAGATCTCTCCGAGACCAAAGGACTCTATTCCGTCAGATGTGACAGCAACAACCTGTCCACCCTCAACATGGGGGCGCTCTCGGCTTCGAAGAAAATGTATCTGGTCGATTGCCGCGACAACCGTCTCCCGCTGAGCCAAATGTATGCTGCTTCCGTTGTTGACAACTACCTCATAGGACGCCAGATAGACGCCGATCCCGGCTACGACACCGTGCGGGCCAAGGTGGACCCCGTAAATCTGCTCAATCTGCTGAAAAACCGCAACGGCGGCCGTGTGGGCACTTTTGAGTTCCGCAGCGAAAAAACGAACAAGCCCCTGGTGCGCGGCACGGAAGAAGAGGGCGCCGACTACATGGTGCTCAGCACCAACGCCCGTTTCTTCAAGGGTTACCGCGGAGTTTACGCCGTCATCACCAGCACGAGTTATCCCGGCATGGAAATCCTGACCTTCCCCTTCGTGGTGCTCAATGAGGACGGCACTCTGCCCGACGAGGAAGAAGGCATCCGCCGCATCGCCGCCGGCAACGCCGGCAACGCGCCGCTCTACAATCTGCAGGGCCAGCGCGTGGACCAGCCTGTGAAGGGACTTTACATTCAGAATGGCAAAAAAGTAGTGGTGAAATAACAGAGGAATATGATGAAAAAGACAGCTCTACTCATTACGATATGGTGCCTGGCCGCCCTGGGCGTGATGGCGCAAACGGAAAACGAAGTGCCCGTGCTGACCCTGTCGGCAGAGACGGGAACCATAGATTACATGAAGCAAATGGTGTTGCTCAAGGTAAGCGGCAACACCGACTACACCGCCGCCAGCGATGTGGAATGGATGCGGTTGCGGAAAGAGGGCGACCGGCTGACACTGACCGTCGAGGCCAACTGGACGGGCGACTCGCGCTATGGCACCGTGACCGTGACGTCAGCGAACGGCAACTGTGTGCGTACGTTCACTTTGACCCAGACACGCGAACAACTGGCCGACTATGTGAGCGACGGCCGCGTATATCCTACGTCGTCGTCCGACAATAACAACAACGGCACGACGGTTCGCGCCACTCAGGATGACAACATCCAGACGGTTTACCACAGCCATACCGGTGGCGACGTGACCGACAAGAAACCGGCCGTCCTGACGTTCAACTTCAAGAACGAACACCTGGATTACGTGACCTACATGCCCCGACAGCGCGGTATATGGCTCAACGGCTGCTTCGGACGTTTTGCCATCTTCTACCGCACGACGGGCAGCACGGAATACACGCTCGTGGGTAACTACGATCTCGAAAAGCAGCGCCTGGCTTCGACCATCTATTTCGGTGAAAACGGTCTTGACAGCGTGGCATCGGTGAAGATGGAAGTTTATTCCGGTTACAACGAGTACAGCGACACCATTGGCATCGCCTCGTGCGCTGAGATGGTCTTCGGACGCAATCTGGACACCAAGGCCCTGTTCCCTGTCTTTGCAGACAATCTCCTGACCACGCTGAAACCCGGCGTGACCCAGGCCGACATCGACGCCGTGGAAAATCCCTATGCCAAGGTGCTGGCGCAGCAACTCTTTGACGGCACTTACAGCACGGAATACCGCGTGCACCAGTTCCCCTGCCGTGTCAATCATGCGCTGATAACCCGCACCTTCATGGCACAAGGCATCTATGACGCTTGCGAAAACGTAACGGGTATCTACATCTCGAAAGGCAAGTCGATGGTCATCGTGGAAGGCGCGGCTGATGAAAGCCAGCTGACACTTGAAGTCTATGGCTGGACAGTGTCCGAAGGTAAGACGTTCGATTACGTGAGCTACGGCCTGCACAATGGCGTGAACATCATCAACCACAAACTCGACTGGGACGGTCTGGCCTATGTGGACTACAATAACAAAAACCCCGAAGCCTGCGGCGACATCAAGGTACACTTCGTCAACGGCACCGTCAACGGCTACCTGTCGATGGACAAGACCAATGCCGAGATGGAAGAAATCGTGAAGAAAGCCAAATACACCACCATCGACCTTGTGGGCGACCGCGTCCATCTCGTATGGGAAACGAAGGCCCTGCTGAAGTATGCCACCGGCAAGTATCGTCAGCACATCAACACCATCGACACCATCATAGGCTGGGAGCACAAGCTGCTCGGCATGGAGAAGTACAACCGTGTGCCCAAGAACCGTGTGCTCGGCTATGTAAACTACGACTACTACATGGGCATGGGCGGCCTGGGCATTTCGTTCAAGTACGACCAGCAACGCCGCATCCTCGACCCGACCAACGTGATGAAAAACGACCTTGACGTGGTCTGGGGCCTGAGCCACGAGTGGGGCCACCTGCACCAGATGACGCCTTACTTCAACTGGCCGGGACTGGGCGAATGTTCCAACAACATGAATTCGTGCTACAACTCCTTCCACATGGGCTACGCCTGCAACAATGTGAAGAATGAATGGGCCATGGCCCGGACACAATTCTTCAATTCCGACCCGAAAGCCGGAAAAGTCAGCAAGATGCGTTCCAACGGCTACAAGCGTGCCAACCAGTACAAGTTCAGCCAGCCCATGTACGAGGCCTATCTGGCCATGGCCGATTCCGTCATTACCGCGCGTGCCGACGACCCGCTCCACGCCCTGCAAGCCAACGAGGGTGAACTGGGAGCCCGTCTCTCCGGTTTCTATATGCTCCACGCCTACATGGAAAGCCACGGCTATCCCGACTTCTACCCCGATCTCTATGAGGCCCTGCGTCACACCGAGACCGACGAGGACAAGTATTCCCTGGTGGCTGCCGCACAGTATGCCAAGCGCGACCGTTACAAGATTCTGAAAGCGAAATATCCCGAATCCACCTGGGTGAAGGACAACTGCGTGAACATGCAGAGCACCGCCTGGCAGAACGCCGTGCCCTACATCCTCAACTTCGTGCGCAAAGCCTCGCTCACCAGCGGCTACAACATGATGCCCTACTTCGAGGCCTTCGGCTGGCTGCGCACCGTGGCTCTCTATGTTGACGACGACTACGGACAGAAGTACTACTGCATGACCAAAGGCATGTACGACGAGTTTAAGGCCGACATGGACGCCCTTGTGGCCGACGGCACCCTCCAGGTCATGCCCGACACCATGATTTCCGACATCGTCAACCAGCCGATGCCCAAGTTTACCACACCGAAAATACCCAACTGATAACATTTTAACCGACATGAAGAAACAATTCATTCTTGTGGCCTTTGCGGCCCTGCTGCTGGCCTCCTGTGGCGGCAACAAGGCGAAGAAAGGCATCGACGATGTCACCGGTCGCTGGTTCGTCTATATGGACGCCGAACGTACCGAGGTGGACTCGACGGCCTACTTCGAATTCTTTGACGACAAGACCTACGTGCGCCATTTCCACGACGCCGCCCTCACCGAAACAGGCACCTATGCCACCGACGACACCAAGAAGGACTATGGCGTGCCCAGCCGCCGCGTCGACCTGACCAACCAGGCCGACGAGCGCTATTTCCTCGATATCGTGGAAGACGGCAAGGACTTTCTGGTCATCACCCGCTATCAGATGAACAGCGAGAAAGAAGACATCGAGTCCTATTCCTTCGAGCCCGCCAAGAAATAAATGTGAAAAAGTCGGACGAAAATTTGGTCAGTAAATCAAAAAGTTGCTACCTTTGCACCCGCTTACTCCACCGGGAGGGGCAAAAACCGATTTTATTCACTTAATTCAATTAACAATGTATCTCGATTCTGAAAAGAAGAAGGAAATCTTTGGAAACTACGGAACGTCCAACACGGATACTGGTTCCCCCGAGAGCCAGATAGCCTTGTTCTCATACCGTATTTCCCATTTGACGGAGCACATGAAGGCCAACCGTAAAGATAATACGACAGAAAGGGCCTTGACAAAACTCGTTGGTAAGCGTCGCGCACTGCTCAACTATCTGAAGCGTAACGATATTGAGCGCTACCGCAACATCATTGCCAAACTCGGTCTCCGCAAGTAAGACCTCCTTCGGGTCCAGACACCCACAAGCGCGCCTCCGCAACATCCGTTGCGGAGGCGCATGCTTTTTTGTGACGCCATAAAACGGGAAAATGCATGAAATAATATTTTTTAATAAATTTCCCGGCGAAAAAATTGTGCATGTAATATCTTTGTTGTAAATTTGCATTGCATAAATCTCAAACACGCCATGAGGGCCGATGTCTTTTCCTATGGGAAACAAAGAAAATCGTACCGTTATATGCCGAATGCATAAAAGACACAGGTGTCTGAGGATGCATGCCGTTGCAGGTGGAGGCCTGCAATGAGCGCTTGCGTATTGCCAGAGCGCATAAATTGGAAATAAATAATCTCTTTGTATATGTATCACCCAACGCCCTTACGTGAGTACCGGCAGGGTGAAGTAATCTCTTAATATTAGTGCATAAGGTTAGGCTCGGTGTGAATCGCGCCTTTCTTTTTAAATGTCCGTCTCTTCTTGGACAAGCGAAGTCCGGCCCTGGTTCTCCAAGGCCGGACTTCAACATTACCGGCCGACCCCTTCCATGCCTTTCAAACGAAATTATATTCAAAAAATCTTGACAAACTCCCGGCAGAAGTCCCGTTTTGGCGTTCACAAGTGGGACTTCGTCGCGCAGAAACGGCGTTTCAAAATGACGAAACGCCGTTTCTGTTTGACTATGTTCGAAACCTGATGAAAATCAGCGGTTTATAAAACTGCTGGAATTTTTCTGAAAATTTTTGACAAACCGGGTCTTGATTGGTCAATCCAAAATAAAGTCGTAACTTTGCATCTTAGAAAAAAGGTGACATGTTAGAAATACGCAATTTACATGCCTCGGTCGAAGGCAAAGAGATATTGAAAGGGGTTG
>JAEEGL013744938.1_pt1 | contig 14089 bp, 11 predicted proteins | sample 9134231 | NCBI WGS metagenome assembly JAEEGL01 (sample SAMN16246548, study PRJNA631951) | gut metagenome | biome: gut microbiome; feature: rumen; material: fiber-attached | host: Bos | place: Iran: Karaj | collected 2018-10 | reverse complement strand
GGAACAGATAGTCCCGCACGGTGCGGCGAACAAGACGGAACCAGGTGCGCTTGAAGACCACCTTGCCCTGGAACAGCACGTCGCTGCGAGCGGAGATGTAGAGCTTGAAGGCCTCCGGGTGCCGGTCGGTGATCATGTCGTTCAGAGCGTGGATGCCCTCGAAGATCACCACCTCGTCCCGCTTGAGCTTGATGGATTTGGAGGGCTCCTGGATGCGCATGCGGCGGGAGAACTCATACTTGGGCACGTAGATGCGCCGTCCCTCGCTCAGCTCGGTGAAGTGCCGGTTCAGCAGCTCCATATCCAGGCACAGGGGGCTCTCCAGATCCAGCTCTCCGTCGGGGGTGCGGGGGGAGGTGGCAGGGTCCACGGTCTGGAAATAGTCGTCCATGGCCACGTAGTGGGTGCCCACGCCGTGCCGCTCCAGGGCCTCCGCGATCTTCATGGCGGTGGTGGTCTTGCCGGAGCCGGAGGGGCCGGAGAGGAGCACGATGGGACTCTGCGCCCGGTTCTCCAGGATCTTCAGTGCCGCCTGCTCCACCTTGCCGTGGTAGGCCGCGTCACACTCCTGGACGAAGCCCTTGGGGTCGGTGACGGTCTTGAAATTGATATCGGTGAGTTGGTAGGCCATTTATCGGTCCTCCTTTGCGTAGAAATCCTGTATTTTCTGCTTGGCCTGGCAAGTTTCTTCGATCTTCTGCACGTATTCCAGGGGGTACTTGGGCGCCATCAGGCGGATATTTCGTCCGTCCCCGGGGGCGATGAGCTTGGTGGAGCCGCCGCCGCCCATGGCCAGGATGCTGCACAGCTCCTCCATGATGCAGATGTTGTAAAGGTTGGCGTGGCCGGGTCGGGTCCAGCCCACGTTCTCAAAGCCGCCGGACATGAACTTCTGTCGGTAGAGGTAGTAGGGCTCGTAGCCCGCGGCGCGCAGCCGCCGCTCCGCCTCGTCCAGCATGGCGCCCACCTCCGCCGCCGAGGGCAGCGCCGCCCCCTCCAGGGTGATGCGGGAGCCCTTCTTCAGAGAGAGGGTGTGGACGGTGACGTTCTCCGGGGCCAGGGCCAGCACCGCGTCCAGCGTCCGGGAAAAGCCCGCGGGATCGTCCGTGGGGAGCCCGGCGATCAGGTCCATGTTCACCCCAAAGCCTCCCGCCGCCCGGACCTCCTCCAGGGCGGTGACGATGTCCGCCGCCGTGTGCCGCCGGCCGATGGCCTCCAGCACCGCGTCGGACATGGTCTGGGGATTGACGCTGACCCGGTCCACCCCGTGGCGGCGCAGCACCGCCAGCTTCTCCGCGGTGATGGTGTCGGGCCGCCCCGCCTCCACGGTGTACTCCCGCAGGGCGGAGAGGTCGAACTCCGCCTCCAGCAGGGAGCAGACCCGATCCAGCTGGGCGGGGGACAGGGTGGTGGGCGTGCCGCCGCCGAAGTAGACGGAGATCACCCGCAGGCCCAGGACGCGCGCCTGGGCGGCGGTGGCACGGATCTCCCGTTCCAGGGCGTCCACAAAGGGCGGGATGAGCTTCATGCTCTTCTCCACCGACTGGCTGACGAAGCTGCAGTAGGCGCAGCGGGTGGGGCAGAAGGGGATGCCCACGTAGAGGCACACGTCCCTCGGCCCGATGCGCTCCCGGGCCGCCATGGTATAGCGGCTGGCGTCCAGGCACAGCCGCGTCCGCTCCGGGGAGACGTCGAACTCCTCCATGAAGCGCTCGGCGGCCTCCTGCTCGCTGAGCCCCTCCCGCAGCAGGGCGCACAGGAGCTTTCCCGGGCGCACGCCTGTCAGCGCGCCCCAGACCGGCTTCTGCCGCCCGGAGCGCAGCGCCGCCCGGTACATGGCGTTTTTCACCAGGCGCTGGCACTTCCGGTCGGTGACCAGAGGGTCGGTCAGCGCGGCGTTTCGCACCGCGGCCCGGCCGTGGAAACGGCCGTCCTCCGTGACCAGGGCGCAGGCGGCTGTGGTAAACTGCGCGCCCCGCCGCAGCCGGATCTCCATGCGCTCGCCCGCGGGCCTGCCCTCCGGGTACTCCGGCCGCTCCGCGGGGAACAGGGTCAGCAGCATCTGCTCCACGGCGTATTTATATGTGTGTCCGTACAGATATAGTTTCACGGCCTTTTCCTCGATGACGGGATCGGATCCTGGCGCTTTCTGGGGGAAGAGGTTAAAACTGCGCCCGATCGTCAATACCTTATTATAGCAAAAGATGCGCCGAAACACAATCCGGGATTTTGAGCTGCGCGCCGGAGGAACGGATCGAAAGAAAATCGAAAATAATTTTATTTTTCTTCAATTTTTTTGTTGTTTTCTGGAAAAAAATATTGTAATATGGGTATAGAAAGTTTATTTTGGGGTAAGTATTGATGTTTGCTGTAGGCGAGAAAATCGTATACGGTGAAAACGGCGTCTGCACGGTGGAGAAGATCGAGCCGCTGCAGATTTCCGGCACGCCCAAGGACAAGCTGTATTACCATCTCAGCCCCTTGATCGGCTCCGGAAAGCTCTACACGCCGGTGGATTCGTCTGCCTTCATGCGCCCCGTCATGACCCGGGAGCAGGCGGACGCGCTCATCGATTCCATGCCCGGGATCGAGCCGGCCATCTGCAACGACAACCGCTTCAACCATGTGGACGCGTATTACAAGGAGCTGTTCCGTCAACACACCTGCGAGGCGCTGGTGGCCATCGTCAAGGGCCTGCGCTGCCGCATGGCCGAGCGCAAGACCCGCAGCAGCCGGGCGGAAGCCACCATGAAGCGGGCCCGGGACATGCTCCACGGGGAGCTCTCCGTGGCCCTGGATCTGGACATGAGCGAGGTGGAGGATTACATCTCCAACCGCCTGAACAAGCAGTAAAGAGGATCGAGAATCGGCAAGGCGCCCTCCCGTTCGGGAGGGCGCCTTGCTGTCTGAAAGCCCGGAGAGATGCGCTTCAGTAGAGGGTGATGCCGCTGAACGCGTACCGGGAAGAGGCGCTGCCGGACACGTCGATGTATCCTCCGTTGAGAATGATCGTGACGGGACCGGTCAGCTTGCTCACGTCGATCAGGTATTGATGCCACTGGTTGTCCAGATCCGAGTACTTTTTGTCGAGAGCAGCAACGGAATCCCCGTCTGCGTCGAACACCCGCGCGGTCAGCTGGCCGTGATCGGCGATCTTTTTTCCGTAGAAGACCAGATACCGGTATGGACCGATATCGTCGACGTGGATCTTGATGCCCACGTATCCCACGTCCCGGATATAGTCGCCTTTGGAGATCTCCGCCTTCACCTCCCGCTGGAGGCAGCCGGTACAGACCACGCCCGGCTCTCCGTGAAAGAGATCCTCTTCCACTGCGGCGCCGGAAAGTTCAAAAGTCTCTTTCCGGGTCAGGTCGATGACGCAGGGCTTGGTCCCGGTGATCTCCGCTTCCATCAGAGCTGCGGCGTAGTAGTCGCGCTCGTAATCGGCCTGGTCGTCCAGGGTAGAGTAATCGAAGCCCGAATAGAACGAATACTCCTCCTGCAGATACTGCTCATAATTGTCCGCGGTGAGCTGGTTTTCCCCATCGTGCATACAGCGGAGGAGCAGGCTGTTGACCCATTCGCCGTAGTGAAGACGGTCCTTATAGTTGTTCAGGTCGGTGGTGATGTCGAAGCGGCAATTGAGCGAGAACAGCTTGATATTCTCGCATCTCAAAACCTCCTCGATCACGATCCGCTCAGCCTCGATCTGCTTTTCCAGATCACCGGCGCGCCGGACGTCGTACCACCAGACTGCGCTGTAGGGCGGAAGATAGCAATAAAACGTGATGTCGGGATATTGCCGGGCCAGGTCGGTCACGTTCTGGATGACGTTGGCTCTGACCGATTCGCTCTCCTCCTGAGTGAGCGCCGCAGATGCAGGAGGATCCTTGACGGAAATGCCCTTCGGGAGCACGGTCTGATGCCCGAAGCGGTAGTTCTTCATCCAGTTGGAATAGGTGTCGAAGGAGGTGATCCCGCCCCGGAAGTCCGGTTTGTCGTTTTCCCTGATCATGGGGTATACGCGTGTAAACAGGATGTCCCGATTCAGGATGTATTGGAAATCGTTCAAAACGATATCGTCGTACAAGTATGAGGGATAGGCTCCCAGATCTTCCCGCAGCAGGTCCTTGTCGTCAAAGAACTTCCCCATATCCAGACTGCGGATGACGATTTTGAGGCTGTCGTTTTCGGCGGCTGCGGTCTCCAGATTGGTGCAGATCTCATAAAAGGATCCGCCGGAAAAACAGACCTTGATAAAGGATCCGCCAAACAGCTGCTCAGCCTCGGTCGTCTTGAAGTTCTCTGCCATCGAGGTCCCGATGATGATGCCGTCATAGTCAAAATTTCGGATGATGCCGTTGTTCTGACTGCGTTGATTGTATAACGAGTAATAGTAATGCTCCGTGTCGGGCTTGTGATAATGGAAATAGGGGTCGATCCGGACCACCGTCGATCCGGCGGCAAAAAAAGCGGCAATGACTAGGATGAAAAATCCAAGGATCCAGAGGTTCTTTTTCACGTCTTCGCCCCCCTTTCAGAAGTTGTAGTACACAAAGACGGACTCGGAGCTCAGGCACAGGAAGCTCCAGACGAAGGCTGCGGCGCACAGGACCATGTGAAACCAATTCACCTTGTGAAGGTTCCGGTAGTTGTTCTCCGGAATGAGACAAATGAGAAATGCGGCGACGGTGAAGACCAGCAGGCCCAGACCGCGGACGTCTGCGTTCATCTGCGTCAGATGCAGGAGATCCAAAAGGAAACGGCTCTCGGGGAGAACGAAGGATTCGATCAAGCCGTCGCTGATGGACATGTCCTGGAATCGGAACATGGTCTTCAGCATCTCCAGCCACTGGGAAATGGTCTCCGAGCGGAAGAGGAGCCAGAGCAGATTGACCGAGAGGAAGGTGTATCCCCATTTCACCGCGTCGACCAGCTTCCCGAAGCCCTTCTTGAACAGGCGCTCCGTCACCTGGAGAAGCCCGTGCAGCAGGCCCCACAGGATAAAGGTCCAGTTCGCGCCGTGCCAGATCCCGCTCACGAGAAAGACGATTATGATGTTGAGATAGGTCCTGAAATTCCCCTTTTTGCTGCCGCCCAGGGGAAAGTAGACGTATTTTGTGAGAAAACTCGTAAGAGAGATGTGCCAGCGTTTCCAGAAATCCCGGATCGAGGTCGCCTTGTAAGGGGAATCAAAGTTGATGGGCAGCTGGATGTTGAGCATGAGGGACGCGCCGACGGCCATATCGGAGTAGCCGCTGAAATCGAAGTAGATCTGGAAAGTGTAAAACAGAGCAACAAGGAACAGGTCTCCGGCGGTCGCAGTGGGCGCGGAGGAAGCGGTTTCGACGCCGTTGGCAAAACCCCAGGCCACCGCTTTGGCGAAGGTATCTGCCAGAACGACTTTTTTGAACAGGCCAAGGCAGAAGATCTTCAGCCCTTCCGCGAAATTGTCCCAGCTGAATTTCCGGATCCGGGGATCGTTGATCTGTGCCAGGAAGTCCGTCGGCTCCATCAGCGGCCCCATGATCAGCTTGGGGAAATACAGGATGTAGGCCAGATAATCCAGCACGCGGACCCGGTCGATCTCTTTCTTCCAGACGGAGGAGACGTACATGATCTGCTGGAAGGTGAAAAAACTGATGCCCAGGGGCAGGAGCAGGTCCTTTGCTTCAATGGTGCCGTGTGCCAGATGATTGACGATGTCGATTAGGAAATTCAGATACTTGAAATACAGCAGCAGCCCGATATTGAGAACAACTGCCAGAACGAGGGACCATTTTTTCGGACGCGTTTTCTCCGCCAGAAAGGAGACGGCCAGATTTACCGCGAGACTGATCCCCAGGATAGCGGCCACGTCCCACCCTGCGAAAGCGTAAAAAACGATCCCGCCGGCGATGAGGATGAGCTTTGGCCAGAGGCGCCCCAGTCTGCACGCCAGGAAGAACGACACCAGGAGGGCAGGAAGGAAGGCCAGAATAAAGCTGTAGGAATTGAAGGTCATTTCGCCCTATCTCCTTTTTGAGTCGAGGTCGATGAAAAAGCCCCTGTACATAAAAAATCGAATTATTATATCATAAAACAGGAAAATTGACAATCTCTGCGGCTTCATTGATTTCAGAGCCCTGATATGACCGATCGCACAGCCCGCTGCGAGAGACGGAGAAAATAGCCGCCCTTCAAAAGATCTGCAAAAAAAGAGCCTGAGCCGAAGCTCAGGCTTTCAAACAGAAGACAAACCCATGGGGGAAAACAGAGGACAGGGGAGGCTGCCGGCGCTCACCAGCCGGAGTAATCGAAGCTGCGGGTCACCATCCGGCCGTCGTCGTATTCTTCATAGTAAAGGGTGTGGGTCTCGTGGTCGAAACGGAGGAAGGTGCCCTGCCACAGGGCCCGGAAGCTGTCGTCCTCCGCGGGATAATCGGGGCAGGGGTGGTCCTGGGCGTAGTTGGAGCAGAGGATGAAGTCCCTCTTGAGGTAGCTGTCCTCCGCCTCGCGCTGCGCGTCGGTCATCATGAAATAGGCCAGCGCGTCCGTGTCGCCGATCACGTAGGTGGGATCGATATGGAAATCGTGCCCGTTGATGCGCACGAAGCTCCACTGGTGTCCCGCCATGTCGTAGCTGCGGTGGCCGCTCATGGTATCGGCGTCCACCCCCGCCTGCAGCAGCAGATAGGAATAGGCCACCGAGAACTCCTGGCAGATGCCGGTACCCGTGGTCAGGACCCGGTAGGAGGAGAGGTAGTCGGGCGCGGTGTCCGGGTCGGCGGCGACATAGTCGTAGATGTAGTGATGGGAGAAGTAGATATACAGCGCCAGGGCCTTCTCCAGGTCGGAGTAGTCGTCCCGCAGGGTCTCGTTGAGGATGCTCTCCACCAGAGCGGCAAATTCCGCGATCTGCCGGGCGGCCTCCTCCTTGGGCACCGTATAGGTAAAGCTCGCCGTGCCGTCCTTCACGGGATGGTCCACGTCTTCCCCGTAATAGATCAGGTCCTTCAGCACCGGGAAGCACTTGTCGGGGAATTGCCCCATCACCCACCAATAGGTCTCGTCGTCCGGGCAGAGGAAGGTGTCCTCCCCGGCCATGACCGCGTCCACCAGGCTGAACCAGGCGTCGCGCATGGGTTCGCCGAAGAGGGCCGTCATGCAGGAGGAGCAGACCTTGGGCTGGAAGGTGTAGTGGCCCTGCTCCTCTTCCCGCGTTTCGGGGACGGCTGTTTCAACAGGCTCCGGCTCCGGCGTGCTCGCCGGCTCTGCGGGGGCCTCATCCTCGAGGGGGGATACGGGAGCGGTCACGGCGGGAGACGGCCCCGTAACTGCGGGCGCCTCCGTCCGGGCGGCGGAGCAGCCGGCGGTAAAGGACGCGATCAGCGCCAGACATACCAAAAGTGCGATCTGTTTTCTCATGGGGGAACTCCTTTCCTTGCCGCAGATCCCGCGGCGTCAGGTTCTTTTCCTCCTCTTTATAACGCCCGAACCGGCCGGAAACAAGTGAAGAATTCTTAAGATTCGAGCGCGGCGGGGTCCTTTTCGGAGCTTCCCCTTGTCAAAAGGGACAGGATATGATAAGATACCGTAAAAGCTTCAAAAATTTTAAGATTTTTGGAGGCTCGGTCGATGGATCTCTTTGCGAAATGCAGCGTAACGTCCATGGCGGAGGAGGCCCGCGCCGTCGGGATCTATCCCTATTTCCATGCCCTGGAGTCCCGACAGGACACCGAGGTCATCATGGAGGGAAAGCGCAGGATCATGCTGGGCTCCAACAACTATCTGGGGCTCACCGTGGACCCGCGGGTGATGGAGGCCGGGATCGAGGCGATCCGGCAGTACGGCTCCGGCTGCTCCGGCTCCCGCTTTCTCAACGGGACGCTGCAGCTGCATCTGGAGCTGGAAAAGGAGCTGGCGCGCTTCCTGCGGAAAGAGGCCGTCATGACCTTCTCCACCGGCTTCCAGTCCAATCTTGGCATCATCAGCGCCATCGTGGGCCGGGGCGACTACGTCGTCATGGACCGGGAGAACCACGCCAGCCTCTATGACGGCTGCCGGCTCTCCTTCGGCAAGATGCTGCGCTACCGCCACAACGATATGGAGGACCTGGAGCAGAAGCTCCGCTCCGTCCCGGATACCGCGGGCTGCCTCATCGTCACGGACGGCGTGTTCTCCATGGGCGGCGACATCGCCAGACTCCCGGAGATCTGCAGACTGGCAGGAAAGTACGGCGCGCGGGTGATGGTGGACGACGCCCACGGCCTGGGCGTCATCGGCGAGGGCGGCCGTGGCACCGCCAGCTACTTCGGGCTGGAGGATGAGGTGGACATCTACATGGGCACCTTCTCCAAGTCCCTGGCCTCCATCGGCGGATACATGGCCGCCTCGGAGCGGGTCGTGGACTATGTGAAGCACTCCTCCAGGCCCTTTATTTTCTCGGCGTCCATCACCCCGGCGGGCTGCGCCTCGGCGCTGACGGCCCTCCGGATCCTGGAGGAACACCCGGAGCTGCCCGAAACGCTGCAGGAGAGAGCCCTGTACATGCGCCGGAAGCTCCGGGCGGCGAAGATTCGCATGCGGGAATCCAACGGAGAGCGGATCCCCATCATCCCCATCTACACCTACGAGGCAATCCCAACGCTGACCATCGCCAAGGAGCTGTACGACCGGGGCGTCTACGTCAACCCCTCGCTGCCGCCCGCCACGGCGCCCACGGAGTGCCTGCTGCGCACCAGTCTCATGGCCACCCATACCCAGGCGCTGATCGACGAGGCGGTGGAGATCATCGCGGAAGTCCTGCAGGAACATCAGATCGGAGCGTGAATCATGGAGAAAGTCATTATCGTTACAGGCGGAACCAGCGGGATCGGGCTGAATACGGCCCGGGAGCTGACGCGCCGGGGCTGCCGGGTCTACGAGTTCAGCCGCCGGGAAGAGGGCACGGACGCGGCGATCCACATCCGGGCGGACGTGACCGACGAGCAGCAGGTGAACGCCGCCGTTCAGGAGGTCCTGGATCGGGAAGGCCGGATCGACGTGGTCGTCAACAACGCAGGTTTCGGGATCTCCGGCGCCATCGAATACACGGACACCCGGGAGGCCAAGCGGCAGTTCGACGTGAACTTCTTCGGAATGGTCCGGGTGAACCGGGCGGTGCTGCCCGTCATGCACAGGCAGGGCCACGGCCGGATCATCAACATGAGCTCGGTGGCCGCGCCCATCGCCATTCCCTTCCAGGCCTACTACTCCGCCTCCAAGGCGGCGGTACGGACCTACAGCCTGGCCCTGCAGAGCGAGGTAAAGCCCTACGGGATCGAAATCTGCTGCATCATGCCCGGGGACATCGCTACGGGCTTCACCGCCGCCAGGAGAAAGAACCCGGCCGGGGACGAGGCCTACGGCGGGAGGATCTCCCGGAGCGTGGCCGTCATGGAGCACGACGAGACGACGGGGATCCCGGCGGAGAAGGCCGGCGCCTTCGTGGCCGGCAAGGCGCTGCAGAAAAAAGTGCCGGTGCTGTGCACTCTGGGCGGAAAGTACAAGCTGTTCGTCTTTCTCACCCGACTGCTGCCCACCGGGCTGCTGACGGATCTGGTAGGGAAGATCTACGCCTCATAAAGGGCCGTATCGGATAAAAAGACCTCCGGTTTTGAACCTTGCGTTCAAAACCGGAGGTCTTTCTCTGTTTACAGGTAGATGATGAGCAGACCCGTCAGCATCCCCAGCACCGCCAGGGCCGCCGGCAGCTTGGATTTCCACATCAGGATGGACTCCGGCAGCAGCTCGCCGAACACCACGTACAGCATGGCGCCGGAGGCGAAGCTCAGGGAAATGACCAGCGCCGTGGGGCCGATGACGCCGATGAGAAAGCCCATCACAGCCCCCAGGATGGTCGGCGCGCCGGACAAAGCCGTGATCCCCACGGATTGCCATTTGCCCATGCCGCCCGAGATCAGCGGCACGGCCACCGCCATCCCCTCTGGGATGTTGTGCAGGCCGATGACCAGGGCCATGATCAGCCCGCCCCGGTTGGCCATGATCTGATCCGCCGTCGCGGCAAAAGAGGCGCCGATCACCATGCCCTCGGGCACGTTGTGCAGGGCGATGGCGGCGGCCATCACCAGCCCCGCCAGGAAGAGCCCGCTGCGGGGCTGGCGGCCCTCCCGGTGCTCCTGCAGGTGGTTGGCGTGGGTCAGCTCCTCCAGAGAGTCGGCCGTCTGGGGGTGGTTTTCGTCGATGTGGGCCACCTCGTGATCGGTGGTTTTGTCGATCCAGCCGTTGAGTAGCGCGACGATCACAAACCCGGCGATCACCCCGCCCACCACCGGCCATACGCCGGAGGCCTGACCGTCCACGTGCAGCGCCTCCGTCAGCAGGTCGAAGCAGACCACGGCGGTCATCACGCCCGCCGCGAAGGAGAGCAGAAGGCTGACGGTCTTATCGGAATCCTTCCGGAACAGGCAGGCCGCCGCCCCGCCCAGACCGGTCCCGCCCACGCCGGCGAGGGCCGTGATCCCGACCAAAATCCAAATCGAATTCATAGTACTACCTCGTAACTCCGGAATGCGCTGGAAAGCGGCATCATTCCCCGGAGCCGAACTTTTTCAGATGATCCTGGATCGCGCGGAAGCTCGTGTCGCTGATGTAGTGCTCGATCCGGCAGGCGTCGTCCGCGGCGGTCTTTTCGTCCACGCCCAGACCGATCAGCAGCCTGGTGAGGAGGGTATGCCGCTCGTAGATGCGTCTCGCGCGATCTTCTCCCGCCTCCGTGAGCTTGAGATAGCCCTGCTCGTCCGTGACGGCAAGCCCCTCTTTTTTCAGCAGACCGACCGCGCGGCTGACCGAGGGCTTGGAGTAGCCCAGGCGTTCCCCCACGTCGACCGAGCGCACGGCAGGGGACTTCCGTGAGAGGACGTAGATCGTCTCCAGATACATCTCGCCGGATTCCTGCATGGCCATCGCCTTCCCTCCCTTCGCTGCGCGGTTAGCTTAAGCTTACCACAGAGGCGGGAGAAAGACAAGGGACCCGGCGGAGAAAAAAGACCAAAAAACGCTTGACAAGTTAGCGGCTGCTAACTATAATAGCAGACGGTTAGCGGGCGCTAACTCTTTTGCGGCCGCGAGGTTAGCAGAGACTAACCTCCGGTCTGAAGGTTTTGGAGACAGAAGGGGGCATGGATATGACGCTGAAGGAAGTCAAAGAGGGGCAGTCCGCCCGCGTGGAGAAGGTGGGCGGCAGCGGCGCTCTGCGCCAGCATTTCCTGGACATGGGGATCATCCCCGGCACGGACGTCAAGGTGGAGAAATACGCGCCCATGGGGGACCCGGTGGAGATCTGCCTGCACGGATATGAGCTGACGATCCGCCTGGACGACGCGGACAAGATCCAGGTGGAGCCAATTCCCGAGGCGGTTCGTCAAAGAGGGGCGGCGCCCAGGCCCGTGAACGAGCACCTGGGCCTGGGGGAGGGAGGACGCTTCCATCCCAAGGGCAGCGGCGATCCGCTCCCCGAGGGCACGACGCTGACCTTTGCCCTGGTGGGCAACCAGAACAGCGGAAAGACGACGCTGTTCAACCAGCTGACGGGGGCCAAGCAGCACGTGGGCAACTTCCCCGGCGTGACGGTGGACCGCAAGGACGGGGCGATCCTCGGGCAGCGGAACACCTCCATCACGGACCTGCCCGGGATCTATTCCATGTCTCCCTATTCCAGCGAGGAGCTGGTATCCCGCGACTTCGTGCTCAACGAGAAGCCCAGGGGGATCATCAACATCGTGGACGTCACCAATATCCAGCGGAATCTGTATCTGACCATGCAGCTGCTGGAGATGGAGATCCCGGTGGTGGTGGCCCTGAACATGATGGATGAGATGACCGGGAACGGCGGTACGGTGGACGTGAACGGGATGGAAGCCCTGCTGGGCGTGCCGGTGGTGCCGATCTCTGCAGCCAAAAATCAGGGCGTTCAGGAGCTGGTGGATCACGCGATCCACATCGCGAAGTATCAGGAAAAGCCCCAGAGACAGGATTTCTGCGACGAGAACGACCACGGCGGCGCCGTGCACCGCTGCCTCCACGCGGTGATCCACCTGATCGAGGATCACGCGAAGGCGGCGGGGATCCCGGTGCGCTTTGCCGCCTGCAAAGCCATCGAAGGGGACCGGCTCATCATCGATCAGCTCCGTCTGGACGAGAACGAAAAGGAGACTCTGGAACATATCACCCTCCAGATGGAAAAAGAGCGGGGGCTGGACCGCAGCGCCGCTATCGCGGATATGCGCTTTTCCTTTATCACAAAGGTCTGCGATTCCTGCGTCCGGGAACCCGGGGAGAGCCGCGAGCAGGCGAGGAGCCGGAGGATCGACAGGGTGCTGACCGGCAAATACACGGCGATCCCCGTCTTCATCGGCGTCATGGGGCTGATCTTTTACCTGACCTTCAACGTGATCGGTGCCTTGCTGCAGGACCTTCTGGCGATGGGGATCGACGCGCTGACCGGGCTCGTGGATCGCGCGCTGAGCGCCGCCGGGGTGAACGAGGTGCTCCACGGGCTGATCGTCGACGGGATCTTTGAGGGCGTGGGCAGTGTGCTGAGCTTCCTGCCCATCATCGTGACCATGTTCTTTTTCCTCTCCATGCTGGAGGACAGCGGCTACATCGCCCGGGTGGCCTTCGTCATGGACAAGCTGCTGCGGAGGCTCGGCCTGTCCGGCCGCAGCATCGTCCCGCTGCTCATCGGCTTCGGCTGTACGGTCCCCGCCGTCATGGCGACCCGCACCCTCCCCAGCGAGCGCGACCGCAGGATGACCATCCTGCTCACGCCCTTCATGAGCTGCACGGCGAAGCTGCCGATCTACGCCTTTTTTGTGGACGCCTTTTTCCCGCGGCACAAGGCGCTGATCATGATCGGCCTGTACGTGCTGGCCATCCTCGTGGGGGTCCTGGTGGCCTTCCTCTACAAAAAGACCCTGTTCAAAGGGGAGGCCGTCCCCTTCGTGATGGAGCTGCCCAATTACCGGCTGCCCAGCGCGCGCAACACCCTGCAGCTCCTGTGGGAAAAATCCAAGGACTTTCTGCAGAGAGCGTTCTCGGTCATCCTGATCGCCACCATCGTCGTGTGGTTCCTGCAGAGCTTTGATTTCCGCTTTGATCTGGTGGAGGACTCGCAGAGCAGTATCCTGGCGACGGTCTCCGGCTTCATCGCCCCGGTGCTGGCGCCTCTGGGCCTGGGCGACTGGCGGATCGCCACCTCGCTGATCAGCGGCTTTATGGCTAAGGAGAGCGTCGTCTCCGTGCTGGAGGTCCTGTTCGGCGCCCAGGGCGGCGTCGCCGCGGTGATGAGCTCGCTGTCGGCCTTCTCCCTGCTGGTGTTCAGCCTGCTGTATACGCCCTGCGTGGCGGCGGTCGCGTCGGTGCGCCGGGAACTGGGGCGCAGATGGGCGCTGTACGTGGTGCTCTGGCAGTGCGCGGTCGCCTGGATCGCCGCCTTGCTGGTGCGTCTGATCGGGCTGCTGCTTGGCATGGCTTGAGAGGAGGACGGAAGATGAGCGTACTGGAGATCGCGATCACCGCGGGGATCGTACTGGCGGTGTTTTTCGCGCTGCGCCGCATCGTCAGGATGCGCAGGAACGGCTGCTCCTGCGGCTGCGCCGAATGCGGCGGAGCCTGCGGGTGCAAACGCGGGAAGTGAAAACGAGCAGGATCGCAAAAGCGGGAAGACCACCCCGCTCAAAAAACGCTTCGCGTTCAGGTGTCCGTGGGTTCGAATCCTTTGAGAGAGAAAGAAACAGCCGCCCCGAAGGGCGGGTGTAGTAAAACAGTTTTATAGTGTTTTGCAGGGACGGCATGACTTTTGGGTCATGCCGTTTCCTGTTTCATCAGTTCATCCAGGGGGATAAAGTCCACGAAATCATTAACGGAATCAAAACCGTATTTGCTATCAAGCAAACACCGCAACCATTGTTACCGCTGACAGATGCGATTCTCATTTATGTAGCACGAGGCGAAACTTGCTCTTCTCGTATATGTTTCCCCTGCTTTCGTATGTTTTAAAGATCTCTGCTCCATACGGGAGAGGATCTTAAGACCATGATCCCCATTG
>JAEEGL010233148.1_pt1 | contig 14089 bp, 6 predicted proteins | sample 9134231 | NCBI WGS metagenome assembly JAEEGL01 (sample SAMN16246548, study PRJNA631951) | gut metagenome | biome: gut microbiome; feature: rumen; material: fiber-attached | host: Bos | place: Iran: Karaj | collected 2018-10 | reverse complement strand
CTGGCTCATATAGCCGATATTTCGCTTGATAAACTTGGATTGGGTCTTAAGGTCGTAGCCGGCGATAAGGGCAGAGCCCTCGGTGGGCTGCAGCAGTCCGCACAACATACGGATGGCGGTAGTCTTGCCGGCGCCATTGGCCCCAAGGAAGCCGAAAATCTCACCTTTCTTCACGGAAAAAGAGATATGGTCCACCGCCGTAAACTCGCCAAAACGACGAGTCAGCCCCTTCACATCAATGGAGTAAGGGGTATCGACAGCAGTGTTGGAGCGGAAAATCTTCATCTCAATTTCCTTTTACAATTTCAATAAAACAGTCTTCTATATTAGGTTCTATATGTTTGATTTCTCCGTGAGTTATATTATTTTGTTGAAGAAACGCTTCAAATTCAGGAATTGCCTTTTCCAAGGGTTCATAAAAGATGACGTGCAAGTTTTCGCCGTAGGGGTAGAAGGTGCAGTGGGCGGTGTAATGCTCCATGACTTTCAGCAGCTGGAAGATGTCGGCCGTTTGCAGCGTAACGAGGTGTCCGTTGAAGTCTCTGACGATATTCTTCGGCGTATCCATGCGCATAATCCGGCCGTCTTGCATCAGGGCGATACGGTCGCAAAGGGTGGCCTCATCCATGTAGGGGGTGGAGACCATGACGGAGATGCCCTGCTGTTTGATGGAGCGCAGAATTTCCCAGAACTCTTTACGGGAAACGGGGTCCACGCCGGTGGTGGGCTCGTCGAGGAAGAGCAGTACCGGCTTGTGTATCAGGGCGCAACAGAGAGCAAGTTTCTGCTTCATGCCGCCCGACAGCTTGCCGGCGAAACGCTTTTTGAACGGCTCAATCTGCGACCAGATGGAGGCGATAAGCGGCATGTTCTCTTTGATGGAACTTTGGTACATGGTGGCGAAAAACACAAGGTTCTCCTCCACGGTGAGGTCTGGATAGAGCGAGAAGGTGCCGGGCAGATAGCCGATATGCTTGCGGATTTCGAGGTAGCGGGTGCGCACGTCGAGTCCCAGCACGGCAGCATCTCCCGAGTCGGGCAGCAGCAACGTGGTGAGGATGTTGAAAAGGGTGGACTTCCCTGCCCCATCGGGACCTACAACACCGAACACCTCGGCCTCGTCCACCTCGAAGCTGACATCGCGGAGAGCGTGTACCTTGCCGTACGACTTATCCAGATGGGAGACACTGATGACCGACATCGGCAACTATTTGAAATAGACATCTCCGGGCATTCCAATCTTGGCGGAGCCGTCGTTTTTGAAGCTCACCTTCACCGCATACACCATGTTGGCGCGCTCCTTCTTCGTGACAATCATCTTAGGCGTGAACTCGGCCTTATCGGAAATCCAACTCACTTTTCCTTTGATGACACGATCCTTACCGCCTTCAGCATCAATATGAATGTCAGCATTTTGCCCCACCTTGATAGTAGAAAGCTGGTCTTCAGTAACATACACTTTGATGGACATGTTGGTGATGTCGGCGATCTTGAACAGCGGTTTGCCCGGGTAGGCCAGCTCGTTAGGTTCGATATATTTTTTCAGCACGGTGCCGGTGATGGGCGCGGTGATTTTGCACTTGTCGAGGCCGTTCTGGAGGCGGGCCATCTGGATCCGCATTGCCTCCACATTCTCGAGGATGGCCGCCGACTGGGTGCCGAGGGTGGATTTGGTGGCAGCGATCTGACTTTTCAAGATCTTGATCTGTGCATCAACATCATCCAACTGTTTGGTAGTCGCAGCGTTAGCATCCACCAAGGTAGATACACGGTTACGCTCGCGCTCCATAGTTTGCAGTTGGGCCTGCAAGGTGTTGAGCTGCGACGGGATGTCGGGGCGGCTGGCCAATGTGGCGCGTATTTTCACCTCCAACTGCTGGATTTGCAGGGCCAAATCCATGGTGTCGGTATAGCCGAGCAGGTCGCCAGCCTGATAGTTCTTTCCTTCCTGCACGTCGAATTCGAGTAGTTTGCCGTTACTCTCGGCCGAAACGATGATCTCGGTCGCATAAAAAACGCCGTGAGCATCCGCTTCTTCGCCATCGTTACCGCAGGACACGAAACCAAAAGCCGCCGTGGCAAAAAACAATGACCATAACAGTCTCTTCCCAACAAATAATCTTCTCATAAATTTCTTTAAATAATTATGTTACAACAATTTAATGAGAGGCATAAACCCATGTATAGGTTATGCAAAATTAGCAAAAATAAACATCCAACATCAACGATAGTAAAAAATTTTTTCAGCAGCAACGACATGCGGAAATCAGCAACATTTTCTCCGAAAAACAAGACATACCGATATACACTTCACCAGTACTATCTGCCATTTTTTGACAAAGTCCACCCTGTTTTTATTTGTAGTATTACTTTAATAAATTATTATAAATATATTATTATAAAATAATTGAATAAAAACTATATTAATTAATAAATGTCATCTTGTTCCCTCATATTTTTTTTCATAAAAGATGACGGAGTGAAACAAAAAAAGTGTAATTTTGCAACTCGAATAGCGGGGTAGAGCAGTGGTAGCTCGTCGGGCTCATAACCCGGAGGTCGCAGGTTCGAGTCCTGCCCCCGCTACTAAAAAAGCTGAAAATCAGAATTGGTTTTCAGCTTTTTTATTGGCAATCCTAACTGTTTCTTTTCCCTACCACCTGCTGAGATTTTCAGCGATGATGTCGGCGCGTTTCTCGAATGCCTGCAAGGTGGCGAATGCCACGTGGGGGGTCACCACCGTGTTGGGCAGGTGCGCCAGCGGGTAGTCTGCAGGAATGGGCGGTTCCATATCGAACACATCGATGCCAGCCCCTGCGATTTTCTTTTCGCGCAGCGCCTCCACCAGGGATTCGGTATCCACTACCCCACCCCGTGCGGTGTTGATAAGCAGTGCGTTGGGTTTCATCAGCTGGAGTTCGTGCTTTCCCACCAGTCCGCGTGTCTCGCTGTTCAGCGGCGTGTGCAGCGACACGATGTCGCACTGGCTGAAGAGTTCATCTTTCGTCACCAAAGTCACGCCGGGATAGGGTTTCGGGGTGCGGGTATGGGCCAACACCTCACAGCCGAAAGCGTTGGCGATATCGGCCACCCGCTTGCCGATGGCGCCGAGTCCGAGAATGCCGAACTTCTTGCCGGCCAGCTCGAATCCCACGAGACCGGCCTTAGTGCCCTGCTCGCGGCACACCACATTACATGCGGGAATATTGCGTGCCAGCGACAGCACCAGTCCGAATACCAAGTCGGCGACGGCAACGGTAGAATAGCCTGCACAGTTCTTTACTTCAATGCCCCTTTCGGCACAGTACTCCAGATCGATATGATCCATGCCGGTAAAGGCCACACAGATGCGCTTCAGGTCGGGGCAACGCTCCATCACCTCGCGCCGGTATGGGATGTTGGAAAGCACAACCGTGTCGGCGCCCTGGCTGCGCGCCACCAACGTCTCCACATCCTCCTTGCGGTCAGGATAAAGCACCAGTTGATGCCCCTCTCCTATCTTGTTGACAATACGTTTTTTCAAATCCTCGGCAGGGATGCCTAATGGTTCTAAAACTGCGATATTCATGTTTTCAGGTTTCGGATTTACCATTTCCTGTAGAGACGTAGCGCGCTACGTCTCTACGGTACATTTTTTTTGGTTCAATCAATGTTGTCTGCCTATTCAGAAATTATTCGGCGGAACGAACGATTTTGCCCGTCCATACCCCATCTTCGTTATACAAAGAGATGAGATAGAGACCGCTTCGTAAATCATTGATATTAAGCTGATATTCGCTATTGCCTCCCGTGATGGTGCGGTGCTGAATCTGGCGACCGTTCATGTCGAACAGCACCAGCTGGTAGCCCTTATCGGATGAAGGCAATGAGATGGTGACCTGCTGGGTGGCCGGCACCGGATACACATTCAACAGAGAGCGTTGTGCCTCTTCCACAGCCAGCGGAGCCATCTCACCATTCATCGGGAAGTTGATATAGTCGATGCGGGCGGTGGAAGAGCTGCCGCCATAACTGTCACGTGTGAACACGAAACGGATGGTATGGGTGCCGGCGGAAATCGGGAAGGCGGCACGCGACCAATTCTCGGTAGAAGAAACCGTCTCCATGACATTGTTGTCGATATAAAAAGTAAAATTATCGGAACCGAACCAGCTGCTACCCGCCGTATATTTGCGATAATAGGAGATGGTATCGTTGGCGGTGGCCGTAACCGACAGACTCAAGGTGCAGCTGCTACCCGAACTCAAGTTGCTTTTTGACACTGCACAATAACTTCCTTCATACGCACCATTCCCAACGCTCCACGCATTGCTGCTGTTGGTCCAGTTGAATTTGGAGAAGTCGCCCGTTTCAAAATCTTCAACACATTCACCCACAAAGAGATACACAGTATCGGTATAGGAATATGCACCTGCATACACATTATGGATGAAAGGCACGATGAAGGGTTCGGGCACATTTTCGCCGATCTGGATGGTAAACTCGGAGACGGCATTGCCCATCGCATCGATGCTGCCGAGCGCGAGGTCGTCATTCACAATCGTCACTTGGTCGTAGAAGCAGGTCAGGTGTGAATAGACATCAGCGGCGGGGGCGTGACCGGCATTGTTGGTGGTAATGCGAAGGGCGGCAGTCTCGCCCGGATTGATGGCGGTATTGCCATTGCCTTCCAACTCGGCAGAACTCACTACACCGTTGGAAAGCAAGGGTGCTTTCAAGGTCAGGTTGAAATTGCAGGTTGTGGTCTGATTTCCGTTGAAAGTGGTAGTGATGGTGAAGGGGACCATGGTGTTGTCGGCAATATCATCGTGGATGTAGATGGAGAATGCGCCATCGACAGACTGTTGCTCTGAAACGCCAAGGGAGGCCAATGTGGTGGTATTCTCCACAATAGTAACGTCTGATGAGGTGGTGGACAGCACAGCGGAGATGTTGGAGGCATCGGCCACACCCAGATTCCGGAGGGTGGCGTTGATGCTGACGGTCGCGTTGTAATTAGGCTCGTTAGCGGCTGCCAGCTGCGGGTTGGCCGTCACTACGTAAGCATCGTTGGGAGCTATCACGTTGATAGTTTGGAAGAACGGCTGGTAGCCTTGTGCTGTGGCGGCGAGCTCGTAGGGATTGCCCGGAACGAGAGGGGCAAACGAAAGATTCGCCGTACCCGTGGCATCAGCCATAGAGGCCCCTATCACTACGCCGTTCTCAGTGAGGGCAACGTATGCGTATGGCACAGCCTGCACGGTGAGGGTGGAGAGGCCGGCCACCAGATCTGCATCTGCCGAAACCGGCATCGGGACCGGGTTGGTGAGCCACGGCAGCATCGACGGGTCACCCATCAGGTGGTAGATTTCCCAATAATACAGTTTGCGGGAAGAGGTGGAGGACTCGACAGAGAGATTACCTGAGGTGATGATGGAACCCGCCATGACATACCAGTCACTGAAAGGTTCGCCATGGGTATGGAACATACGGTCGTAGGCGCCGAGGTGGGCGGCATCGTAGGTGGGATTGGCATTGATATTGGAACGCAAGCCCACCGACCAGTAGTAATCTTCATCCCAGTAGGTGCTGTTGCTACCGCCAATGTAGCCAGAAGCTCCCTTCTTTTCAGCGCGGAGGATAGCTTCACCGAAACACTCACTATCATCAAACTTGTTGGATAGGCAGCAGTTACCGACCATGAAGCCATACTTGTCGGCATTGTTCATGCTCGGGATGTGATTGGTCTCGAACACGGGGTCGGACCATCCTTCGGAACTGCAATGTGCGGTGTAGTTGGCATAGCCGACGCCAGCGCCAATCTCAGCACGTATAGTAGCTGCTTGACTGGAGCTGTTGTAAAGATGAACATATACATTGGAGTAGCCGAAAGCGGTGTTGACATAGTTGTTTGACAAATAGTTGATTTGGCCATTGGCATGGGTGGGACCGTAATTACCATCGGTGCCGGCCACGAGCACAGCATCATTCAAGTAAGCAGGATCGGGCATGGCGTATTGTTCATATTGCATCACCTTTTCCAGAATGTTGGCCAGCTGGTTGGCGTTCTGGGCAGAGAAACGGCCGTAGAAGCAATCGGGGATATTATCGCCATCGGTCCATGTAAAATAGTAGAGGTCGGTGACATGCGACTCGCCAGAGACATGGGTGGAGAAGGCGGGAATCTGCGCCACGTCGCCCACCAGCAGCACGAAGGTAGGAGCTGGGTTGTTGTCTGTAGCATTATTATATAAAGACTTGATATAATTGGAAATAGACGTGGTTGTGGTGCCCACCTGCGGGTCGTCGGTATAGGCGACATCCACCATCAGTCCTTGTCGTTGCTTCCATGCGATGAAGCTGTCGAGCTGGCCGCGGAACATGCTGTGAGACACAATGAGCATCTTGACGGGACGGTTATAGACCTCCTCGCGGTTTTGCGGCTGCATCGGGTTGAGCACGCGGGAGGCCAAACCATTCACAAAGGCGTTGCCATGCAGCGATTTCATGGTATAAGTGGCCGGCAGGTCGGGATTGTCGAACTCTACCAAAATCTCCACCTCATCATAAACACGGATGGTGCGGGTGACGGGGTTGTATTGTATGGGTGAGAAATAGAAGGTGGCGATATTCATATTGCGCATGACACCTCTCATCTCAACAGATGCCAAGTCTCTATGATAAAACTCATCACGCTGATAAGTAGCGGCATCCTTTACCAAAGGCAACTCCCCTACTTCCGACTTGGAATAGGAGGGCTGAGCGGGGAAGAGCAGTTCGGTAACGCCCAGGTCTTCAGCAGAATAATCAATATAATGCGAGGAAATCACCTCACAATGCACGCCGCTGCAGAGAGGAATCTCAAGCAGCGAGACCGCGACGGGCACCTGCGGCTGACCCACCTCTGAAGAGAGCGTGGCACCTTCCATAGAAAGGCGGGAGAAACTGCCGTCGGGAGTAGAAACATTCGTCACCTCCAATGGCGCTGCTGTGCAATGCAGGCGTAACCGGCCAGGATTATTTTCTTGCACACTGACAATCTGCGCATTTAGCACAATGACAGATAACAAAAAAAAGGATGTCAGAAGGAATCTTTTCATATAATTTTGGATTTGGATTTGTAATTCTTGATGCCTAATATTTTGAGCTGACAAAAATACAAAAAAATCCAAATATGAAAAAAGGATTTAGCGTTTTCTCAAACATCGCACACTGAACCCCATGTTTTTTACATTGAGTTCAGGTTCAAGAGCAGCACAAGTGTAAGGCACATAAACCGATACTGCGCTGATGGGGGCGTAATGGTCATTCACTGTCCAGAAATGGGCATACATCATCAAATCAGAATATTGACCGCTAATCGCATCATAACGGCCAGCGCCACGTGCATTGAAGCCCGAGTTGGGGGTTGTACCCTCATATCCTGACATCCAGTACAACGAACTTGCCGACTTGATTTGTTCGGCAGTGCCACCGGCCGCCGCCAACATGATCATATATTCCTCCATGGTGGGCAAAGCCCAACCCTCCGGACATATTCCCTGTATGTACGGGCCAAAATAGCCCATCGAGTCGGCAGGAACTGCGCTATTATCACCCTCGGGTACCCGCACTGCCGAATACCAGCTGTACATCTTTCCATAAATCCCCTCCAAAGAATCCAAATTATTGTAATAGGAATAATTAGAGACAGGGGTTCCATCCGCATAGTGGGTACTGCGCGCATTCTCGCCGGTCCAGCATTGGCATCCGATACGCACTGATGAGTAGCGGAATCCGTCGAAGTCGCTGACCGAATCCGCAGGGGTGCCGCAGGGCGGATAGACGACATTCACACGCTGGGTGCAATCCAATGTCAAGCCACACTCATCCTCAACGGTCCACGTCACAATGGTACTGCCAACGGGATACGTGTTGCCTGACGGTGCATCATTTGAAATCGTGTAGTCCACACCATCCAGAGCAGGAGAATGGTAATAAACGGGGTTGCCGATGTCCATCAACGTTGTGTCGCAAGCGCCATAGGCCAGCACCACACTCGTGTCGGTCGGACAGGTAAAGGTTGCTTCCGATGAAATCGGAGGAATCACATATAGATCCAACGACACCAAGCTGTCGAAGCCCTGCGCGGTTGTTAAGTGAATCAGATAGTTTCCGGAGACAGTCCCCGCTTGAAAAACAGTATCAGCGGTCGCATACGGGAAAGCATTGGAGCAGACGCTATCCGTAATTTCCACAAGGGCCACGGGATTCACCTTGATTTTCAAGGTAATCACACTATCGCAACCATGAACCGACTGTAGTGTAACCCGATAGGTATAGGGCTCCGCCTGAGGGGTGGAGATATCCAGTCCCGTAAAAATCGGGTTGACTTGCGATGTATAGGGAAGTGCCGATGCACTCACCGTCTCATAACAAGTGTCTTTGTCATACGGTTCATACACCCAAGCCGAACTGGTGACATTCAGGGTGTCGCTATTGAAAATCACGTATGCATCATACGAGGTACTCACATCGGGGCTCACCGTCATGCTGGCGCTTTTAGGGTTGTTGAGCCAGTAGGCGTAAGCGTCTGTGCCAAAGTCGCGCACCGCACGGATGCGCACTTTTGTACGAGTAGGGTTTGAATGGTCGATGGGGTTTCGGGGGTCGTAGAAATACTGGCTTCCCCTGACAACGAGGAAGTTGTTGCCCGTTCGTGTGGAGGTCCAGTAGTCGTGACCATCAGAACTATTATACGCATACATCCATCGCATACCGTTAGGATCCCCACCCGCATCAATGATGGAGCTTTCAATAAACGGAATCAGTCCGAAAATGTGGCGGAGTTGGATGGCATCGGGGATATACCAACCGTTGTAGAAATCCACGGCCTCAGCTGCGGGCGAATGGCCTGACTCCAGCAATATACGGGTGTTTTTCTTCCCCTCGTACGACCATTCTGAAATGCCGTATCGCGCCACGAACTCATACGCATGGTTTTCTATTTCAGCCGGAATGGTGGCACCTTCATCCAACATATAATACGACTTGTTGTTGCTATTGCTCACCCAGCCGACATCGTTCAATGCCACTGCCCAACCCTCTACCGGATTGTCGGGGTTGACATAGCAAATCACCCCCTTCGATCCGTCAGGGAACTCATACACATCGCCAATCTGATAGATCTGCGCCATGATTGAGCCGGCATGCACCAACACGATCGCCAGCACTACAATCTTTCTGAAAAACATCTTCAAAGCATTCATTGTCTTACTCTTTTTCATATTTGTAATACTGACTAAAAATCAATGGAGGGACGGACATGGTGCAGGGCATCTTTTGTATTGGACATAAAATGTCCTGAATAATCCAGATGCCAACATCCGTTATCATCTTTTTCAGAAGAGGAGAGGTAATAATAGGTCAATGTGCTCAAAGTAGTGGCACCGTAAGCACTCAGTCGGCTCAAGGACTTATTCACCTGTGCGCGGTTGCCGAACACAAGGTTCAGCTCGCCCATGGAGGGCAGATACCATCCTCTTGCTTCCGTCGGGTTAACATTTTGAATCACAGGGTCATAATAATAGCAGAAATAGGCCGCTGGGGCATTTTCAGCGAAATTCTCACTTTCAGCCATTTCTGCATACTGCTTGATGGTCAGTGTATTACCAAATCCATCCAAATCGAACAGAGCATCCCGCTGATTGGGCAGTTTGCGCTTGCTATGCACAAACTTGTAAACATATTCGCTTGAGTTGCTGGAGGTTCCTCTTCTTGCCCATTTCACGGTATTAGGGTCATCCACGAGAGCCACTGCCTTACCATGCTGACCGGTAAGGTCAACATAATAGACCACTCCAATAGGAACCTTATCAGAACGGAGGAACGAGTCGACACGAATCACTGAGCCATCGCTGCACAGCACGTCGCCGGGCGCCATCACGGCGGGGATTTCACCCTCTTGCCAGGTGAGCTTGGGGGTCGTCACCATCACCCCCATCGTGGTCGTTTCGCCACGGCAGATTTCATTGTCTGTCGTGTCAATAATCAGGATAATCAGGTTGATAATATCCAGACTATCACAGCCATTGGCGGTGTGTACAATTTCAGAATAGCGTCCTGTGGTGTCGTATGCGTGCCCTTTCCACATATAAGGATTTCCATTCAACTCGAAATTGGAGGTCACTATCGTAGTATCGTGATGTGGGGGCGAATTTACGGTCAGGACGAAAGTGACGATGGAGTCGCATCCATTGGCCGACCCACCCGGGAAACTCTTGGTAAAGAAGTAGGTTCCAGCATTCTTGACCGCTTCGTCCAATTCCGCTTGAGAGGCCACCTCCGGAACAACATGGTAGATGTCATCGTAGGGCAGAGAATGACTCTGGCACACTTCATCATAAATCGTAGAGTGAGCTCTCTCGAACACATCCGCCATCACCACACCTGGTTCGTGTTGCACGATAGCGCTCCAGCCGGCACCCGTACTCATGCCCGCCACGAAATAGAGCGAAAGCTCATCCCCGCTGGAGGTGATGAGGTCAGGAAGCGGACTGTTATACGTAAACACATTCAACATAGAATCAGGGACAAGTTCATGACCAGAAAAGACGTATAGATGTGACGTGGTGGAGAGGTTCAATTCTTCAAATAAAATACTGATGGGTTCTCCATCGGTGCTCGTGAAAGTATGGAAGATATTCTCACCTTGTGTATAAGCTCCCGACTCACCTCCCGAGTCATACATGCGGTACACATCCCCGCAACCCATCGTGGTCGCGCCCTCTGCAAAATTCATCGTATTATTGGTCAAGCCGTTAACTCTCGGGCAGTAGCCCTCCTTGATCACGCTGGTATATAGGATGGAGCGCTGGCGAATCTCAGTGGTGTCATACACCGACCATCCATCGTCGGTCATCTCCTCAGATTTCAACAAATGGGTGAGGTGATAATCCCCGTACCAGTTGAGGGTATAAGGCGGCTCCACGGTGGCTCGCACCTGCAATACCGCATCGTCTTCGTAGCAGACCGTATCGTTGCGCATAAGCACGTGACAGGCATCCACCATATTGGTGAGAACACCAATATATGTTGTATCAGACGGGTCGGCCACCCTATAGTCACACCCATTCGGATCGATGATGTGAGTGGGGTAAATCTTGGCCGGTGTGGTGGTGGAATATGTATCCGTAATAGTCACTCCAGCCTCTCCGCTGTAGGTGCGCGTCTCAACGCCCATCCCATTTTCAAAAGCCATCACCAACTGTATTACGCCACTATGTGCTTCGTTGTCGGGAGTGAAGGACAAGGTGACATCCTTCCCGGCACAGAAAGTGCCGCCTCCCGTTGTGGTGACCCACGGCGCGCTTGTGACACTCAAATAAATGCTGTCATAAATATGATCCTGACAGCCTGTCTGTGTAATATCCACCTTATACCAACCATCGGAAGCACCGTGTGAGATAAAAATGTAGGGTTCTGGGGAGGTGGAATAAAAACCATCCGGTCCCACCCATTCATAATTGAAAATATTGGCCACCTGCAGAGCATGAATCTGGATTGTGGAACCCTCACAGGTAGTATTGGCCTTCAGTCCGCCGTCGAACCATGTCTTCTGCAAGTCGGCCAGGGTATAGGGATAGAAATTCACATGGAAGAACGCACCGCAGTCGTCGGCAATCAAACAAGAATAGGGGTGACCGGCGGACATGGGAACATTGACAAAACTGCCAGTTTGATTTTCACCCAACAACGTTCCCTGGCGATCTGCTTCGCTATACAATGAATAGGTGTACGGCAGTGTGCCATTGGCGCCCTTCACATAGACGCTTCCGCTGGTGGAGCTTGAGTCGCAGAGAAAAGCGGCAAGATAGTCAAACTGTACCGTCCCTCCACTGTATTGGATGGTGTCGAAAACGGCTGTCGGTGAGCACAACGACGACTCCCCCTCAGGGTAGATGCGTATCACGTAAGTTCCTTGGATGCCGATGCGGATGGGGTCGCCCAGCTGGTATTCGCCGATGTCGTATCCTCCCGCGGGGCCGTCCACCACCTGCATTCTCGTATGCAAGGGGGTGGAGACGGGGGCTATATCCAAACCCGTAGAAGGCGATGTATTGTGGCTGACACGGACGAACTCGCCCTGTGTGTAGGTGATGTACTGGTCTGTGCACTCCTGAGTAACATTGTATGCCGGCGTTTCCGCCAATTCCACACTATACACATCCCCGAAAGAGACATTCTGGCGCAGATTGAAGGAGTCGCAAGGGGTGATAATCTCAAACTGGTACGGGCCGGAGGGGAGGCAATAATCGTGTATGGACAATGCGTGCCCAGAGGGGTCGCCATCAACGGAAAGTGTATTCCCGAAACTGTTTTTTACCACCTGCCACTCCTGCAAAGCCGCATTGTAAATGGCAACGAAATTGTAGCGGTTGCCGTGGGGGCTCTCCACCAATCGTACAATCGTCCCGTCGGGACTCATGTCGGTGCTGTTATGCTCGCTCACGCGAATGGTACGGAGCACCGAGCAGCAATGGTCATTACCATCTGTATGCATTTCCCAAGAAGGGTGCGTAGTGCTGACGTGCAAATCGTATGTCAAATCATCGGTTCGGTCGAAAAGCACACATCCATGACCGTCCACTAACTTTCGCTCAACACTATGGGTGAAAGGCAGTTGCTCGGAATAGTAGGCCACCATATCGGAGAGTTTGAGCTTGCTGGGCGCATCAATCTTGGAAACCGTATCAGTTTTCATGACATGGTCAGTAAGCGGGTCAATATAGATCCACGTAAGCGGATGAGTATAATGGTAACGGTTAACAGCATGGTCCTCAGCGGGATTGACATACGACGGATGATACGAAGTATAGCGAATGCTATGCTCATCGGTATGAACATAACTGTTCTGTCCACATGCACCCGAGCCGGTGATGGAGTCCGTCTTTTCAGTATGGTTAGTCACGAAAGAGGCTGCATCCGGGAGGTGATACATAAACGCACGGCTGACCGTTGTATCGGCGCAGCCCGCCCAAACAAAGTGATAGTCCAACCGTATCTCCTTGTCATACATATCACAATAGCGATGGGCTTCCGCAATGGTATCATACAGGTCGGAACTGGCAGACGAGGACAACGGGAAGGCTTTCCAATCCCCTACGGGATGACCATCGTAAGAGAAACGGTACTGCATGTGAGATTGCAGCGCATTGACATAATAACTCAAAAATGGTTTCAGCGTGGCAGAAATCTTCACCACATTGCTGTCGAGCGGATTTCCGGAGGAGGCGTACACGCCAATCGCATCCAACAGCGGCACCGACACCACTTCCACAGTTTGTTCAACCCGGGGAAGGCCATATCCACAGCCATCAGTAAGGAAAAAATCCCAATCACCACTGGGCATGTCATCTATGGTGTAGTAATCTTTATAATCGTATCGTAACGGGTCAGTACCAGAATATAGCGGTGCGGTGAAATCGACCGTACGCAGAGTGTCCAATGCATCATTATGGTTGACAACAACAAGATGATATGGGAAGCGCCCATTGTCGATAAACAGCTGCACACGCCCTGAAGGCGCACACGACAAAGAGGGTCGCAACCCGAAATCATCCTCCGTTAGGGCTGTCATATAGATGGAGGAGACCGTAGGAACAGTGTATGTGGTATGGATGGTCAGCACAGTCTGTGTGTCCACTTTGACGTAGCCGCCCATTCCATCATCACACAACGCCTCCATACCGAAAAAGTACGTTCCATAATCCATCAAAAGAGTATCCACGCCTCCATAGTAGTAACTTCCGGCATAGCGCGCTGAGTCTTCCTCCCTTTCGCGATAATAGACACGCACCGAAGAGAGTCCTGTAGCCGACAAATCAGCGACCGGTTGATCAGAATCATCCAACAAACAAAAACACACCTTGCCATTGTTGAAACAGGTGGCATCCACGACAGTAAATCTGACATTAAAGGGGCAATTTTGAGCGAAGGCAGGTAGAAAATGAGATGAAAAAAGTAAAAAAAGCAACAAAAAAGGCGCAATTATTGCATATTTCAGATGCTCATTTTTCAGCATAACTACTATTTTTTCAATGAGTTACAAAGTTAATATAACTCAAAATTT
>JAEEGL017284300.1_pt1 | contig 14090 bp, 10 predicted proteins | sample 9134231 | NCBI WGS metagenome assembly JAEEGL01 (sample SAMN16246548, study PRJNA631951) | gut metagenome | biome: gut microbiome; feature: rumen; material: fiber-attached | host: Bos | place: Iran: Karaj | collected 2018-10 | reverse complement strand
GGTCTGCATCTCAGCGATCTCCGGATAGGTGACGGCCAGACGGCATCCGCGGTGACCCATCATCGGGTTGAACTCGTGGAGACCAACGATGACCTGATTGAGGTCCTCAACGGAGATATTCATCTCTTCTGCGAGAGCCTTGATGTCTTCGGGATCGGTGGGAACGAACTCATGGAGAGGCGGATCCAGGAAGCGGATGGTAACGGGTTTGCCGTGCATCTCCTCATAGAGCTTCTCGAAGTCGCCCTGCTGCATCGGGAGGATCTTGGCGAGAGCCGCTTTGCGCTGTTCAACAGTGTCGGAAACGATCATCTCGCGAACAGCCTTGATGCGGTCTGCTTCGAAGAACATGTGCTCGGTACGGCAGAGGCCGATACCTTCTGCGCCGTACTCGAATGCCTGATGTGCATCGCGGGGGGTATCTGCGTTGGTGCGGACGCCCAGTTTGCGGACTTCGTCAGCCCATCCCATGAAGCGGCCGAAGTTGCCGGACAGGGAAGCGGGGACGGTCGGGATAGCCTCGAGGTAGATATTGCCGGTGCTGCCGTCGAGGGAGATCCAGTCGCCGCGGTTGACTCTCTTGCCGGCGAGTTCGAAGTAACCCTCTTCGTCATGCATGCGGACTTCGCCGCATCCGGATACGCAGCAGGTTCCCATGCCGCGGGCAACAACTGCCGCGTGGGAGGTCATGCCACCGCGAACGGTCAGGATGCCCTGGGAAACGTGCATGCCTTCGATGTCCTCAGGAGAGGTCTCCAGACGGACCAGAATGACTTTATTGCCTTTTTCGGCTTCTTCGATCGCTTCCTCAGCGGTGAAGACGACCTGGCCGCAGGCTGCGCCGGGGGATGCCGGCAGAGCGGTGGCGGCGACTGTCGCTTTCTTCAGGGCTGCGGCGTCGAACTGCGGGTGGAGAAGAGCGTCGAGCTGCTTCGCGTCAACAGCCATCAGCGCTTCTTCCTTGGTGATCATGCCTTCATCGACGAGGTCGCATGCCACGCGCAGAGCAGCTGCTGCGGTACGCTTGCCGTTACGGGTCTGGAGCATGTAGAGTTTGCCATTCTCGATGGTGAACTCCATGTCCTGCATATCGTGATAGTGTTTCTCCAGGTTGGTGGCTATGGTATTGAACTGCTCATAGACCTGGGGATTGGACTGCTGAAGTTCAGCAATGGGAGACGGGGTGCGGACGCCGGCGACGACGTCTTCGCCCTGTGCATTCATCAGGAACTCGCCGAAGAGGCCCTTCTCACCGGTGGCGGGGTTGCGGGTGAACGCAACGCCGGTGCCGGAGTTGTTGTTCAGGTTGCCGAACACCATGGGCATGACGGAGACCGCGGTACCCCAGTGGGACGGGATCTCGTTCATCTTGCGGTAGTAGATCGCGCGCTCGTTGTTCCAGGAACGGAAAACCGCCTTGACGGCGCCGATGAGCTGCTCGTTGGGATCCTGCGGGAACTCAGAGCCAAGCTGCTCTTTATAGAACTCGCGGAAACGGGCAAGCATTTCCTTCAGGTCAGCGGTATCGAGTTCGATATCCTGCTTTACGCCCTTTTTCTCTTTCAGATCGTCGATGATGACTTCGAAGCGTTTTTTGGAAAGACCCATGACGACGTCGGAGTACATCTGGACAAATCTGCGGTAGGAGTCATAAACGAAACGCTCAAACTTGGGATCGTCATTTCCTGCGATCAGTCCGGCTGCGACTTCATCGTTGATGCCGAGGTTCAGGATGGTGTCCATCATGCCGGGCATGGAAGCCGGAGCGCCGGAACGAACGGAGACCAGAAGAGGCTTGGAGGGATCGCCGAGTTTCTTGTCATTGATCTCTTCGATCTTGTGCAGATACTCAAAGATCTCATCCATGATCTCGGGTGCGACCTGCTCGCCGTCCTGATAATAACGGGTGCAAGCTTCTGTTGTGATGATGAATCCCTGGGGAACAGGAAGACCGAGGTTGGTCATCTCGGCGAGGTTCGCGCCCTTGCCGCCCAGGAGCTCACGCATCGAGCCGTTGCCCTCATTGAAGAGGTAAACGTATTTGTGTGCCATGTAGTTCCTCCTAACATGATTATTGTTACAATTGTTACCGAATTATTATAACAAAATCCGCGTGTTCAGTACAACCATATTTGGTCACATTTTTCTCTCCGGAACGGTTGAAAAGAAGAGCGGATATTTGAGATAATATCAGTGTTAGAGAGGTATCCTATGGGCGAAAAAAATGACGTAAAAAAAGCGGTGATCCTGGCTGCCGGCCAGGGCAAACGCATGCATGCTGCGACATCCAAAGTCCTGTGCGAAGTCGCAGGAAAACCGATGCTCCTGTGGGTCATCGACGCCGCTCGCGGAGCGGGTGTGGATGAGATCTGCGTGGTCGCGTCCGAAAAGGATGTGATAGATGCCGCGGAAAAGGCGGGATGCTGCATCCGTGAACAGGCTGAACGGCTCGGCACGGGTCATGCGGTCCGCATGGCGGAAGATTTTCTGAAGGAAGATTCCGGAGATACGCTCGTCCTTGCGGGCGACGCTCCGTTCATGGACAGCGGGACACTGAAACAGGCATATGAGCAGCATATCCGTCAGGGCAATGCCGTAACTGTCATTTCTGCGGAGATCGGCGATCCCGGCCGCTACGGCAGGATCATCCGCGAGGGAGATGCCCTGAAAGGGATCGTAGAGGCAGCGGACTGCACGGATGAACAGAAACAGATCCGGGAGATCAACTCCGGTGCTTACTGGTTCAATACCGACCGCCTGACCGAAACGCTTCATCAGATCAGGAATGACAACGCGCAGGGGGAGTATTATCTCACGGATGCGGTGGAGATCCTGATCGAAGCGGGTCATAAAGCCGGAGCTTACACCGCCGCTTCGGAGGATGTGGTTCTCGGCGCGAATGACCCGGCAGGTCTGCTGCTCCTCAACGAGATCGCGGCAAAAAGAGCCATTGACCGCCATCTGGAGAACGGTGTCCAGTTCCGTCTGAGGGATGGCGTCATCATTGGACCCGATGTGGTCATCGAGGCTGGCGCAGTGATCCTGCCAGGTTGCACGCTGACCGGAAAGACCGTGATCCGTTCCGGTGCCGTCATCGGCCCGAACAGCATGGTTACGGACAGCGAGATCGGTGAGAATACGCATTTCGAAAGCAGCAAGGCGACGGAAGCCAAAGTCGGCAGAGATGTCAGAATCGGCCCGTATGTCCAGTTGCGTCCGAACTCCGTCATCGGGAACAAGGTCAAGATCGGCGACTTTGTGGAGATCAAGAACAGCAATATCGGCGAGGGAACTTCTGTCGCACACCTGACCTACATCGGGGACGCGGACGTCGGCAGACACTGCAACTTCGGCTGCGGCGTCGTATTCGTCAACTATGACGGCGAAGTGAAAAACCGCACCACGGTCGGGGATTTCTGCTTTGTTGGGTGCAACACCAACCTCATCGCGCCTGTGACGCTGGGCGACGGCGCCTATACGGCTGCCGGCGCTACCATAACGAAGGACGTACCTGCCGGAGCACTCGCCATCAGCCGCGAGGCGCTGGTGATCAAGGACGGCTGGGCTGCCAGAAAACTCAAGAAATATATTGAGAAAAAAGAAAAGATCAAGTAATTCATATATATACAGATGCACGTATTGAAAGGGGAGATGGCGCTATGAATCTTCATGGCAGAGAGATCAAACTGTTTGCGGCAAACTCGAACCCGGAACTTGCAAAAGACGTATCGACTTATCTGGGTATCCCGCTCGGGAGAGCAGATGTCGGTAAATTCAGCGACGGCGAAACGTCGGTATCTGTGTACGACACGGTGCGCGGCTGCGACGTGTTTGTCATTCAGTCGATCTCAGAGCCGACGAATGATAATCTGATGGAACTGCTCGTAATGGTAGACGCCTTCAAGCGCGCATCCGCGGGGCGGATCACCGCGGTGGTTCCGTACTACGGATACGCCCGTCAGGACAGAAAAGCAAAGGGCAGAGACCCGATCACGGCGAAACTGGTTGCGGACATGATCTCTGTCGCCGGAGCGGACAGGATCCTTACGATGGATCTTCACGCACCTCAGATCCAGGGTTTCTTCAATATCCCGCTGGATCATCTTGTGGGCTCCACTCTGCTGTCCCCCTATATCATGAAGAAATATGAGGGTGACCTCGAAAATCTGGTCGTCATGTCTCCTGATGCGGGTTCGATCAAGCGCGCCCGAAACTTTGCGAAGCACTTCAATGCCCCCATCGCCATCGTGGACAAACGCCGGCCTAAGGCAAATGTCAGCGAAGTGATGAATATCATCGGCGATGTGGACGGCAAGGACGTCATTATCTTTGACGACATGATCGATACCGGCGGCACGCTCGTCGGCGCCGCCGCGGCAATCAAGGAGCACGGAGCGAAGACGATCACGGCTGCTGCCACACACCCGGTCCTCTCCGGCCCCGCTATCGAGCGGATCCAGAACAGCGACCTGGATGAAGTCATCGTGCTGGACACCATCCGGGTGCCCGAAGAGAAACGGATCCCGAAGATCACAGTCCTGCCGTCCGGAGGTCTGTTCGCTGAAGCGATCAGCCGTATCTATTCGGACAAGGCGATCTCCCCGCTGGTTGACACCCCTTGAACGGAGAGAAGCGATTTATCGGGTAAAAACTGCCTGAAATACAAACCGATCAAAGTGCCGGGACGACAGATTCCGGCACTTTCCAATTAAAGACGGAATTATAAAATTAAACTATAATTTGGAGGAACAAATACAATGGGAAAAACCAAGCTCGGAATCTCTGTCGGTCTGATGGCTGCAGGCATCTATCTGATCACGCTGTTCGGCGGTCTTGTCCCCGCGGTCCTTCTTGCTGGTTATGTCCTGCTGTTTGAGGACAGTGAGTGGCTGAAGAAAAATGCGGTGAAGGCTGTACTGACTTATGTCATGTTCTCTGTGGCGTCCATGGTACTCAACCTGATCCCGAACGCGATCAATATCATCGACTATCTGCTTTCCGCGATAGGCGGAAGCTTCCGCATCGGATTCATTTCGAATCTGGTGAGCGCCGCTACGCTGTGCCTTACCGTCCTTCAGCGTCTGCTGTTCCTGGGACTCGGACTGAAAGCATTGGACGGCGGTACGATCCGTTTCGCTCCTGCTGATAAACTGATCGAGAAATATTGGTGATCGATTATACATTGACATAGTGCAGATATAAAAAACCGCCCGGTCAGATAGCCGGGCGGTTTTTTATGGTGAAAGAACAGTCAGTCTTTCAGCATCGGCAGGATCACAGACCAGTTTTCGGACAGCCGGTCAAGGTTCCATGCGGCATTGGCCGGACTTGTGGATGGAAGAAGCACGCACGGTCTTCCCGTTTTCGGCTCGATCCATGCCCGGTATAGTTTTTCCGCAGTTCTGCCATTGACGAAGATCGCGCGGATATCCGCGACGGACAGGATCGGTGTCAGATCATTGGGAACAACATCCCGGATACTGCTGTCGGATGATCCCGAGACCGTGCAGGAACGGATCACATCCCAAACAGCGATTCGGTTGCTGAGCAGGAATGTTTTTTTCTCATCTGTGGAGAGGGGTATCGGTTCATCCAAAAGATGGGCGAGCACAGTCCAGAACCGGTTTCTGGGATGTCCGTAGAAGAAACCTTCCTCCCGTGAACGGACTGAAGGAAAACTTCCAAGTATAAGGATCCTGGAGAAATTATCATAGACAGGCGGGATCGGGTGAAGGATCGGACCGGAAGACATCGGGAGCTCCTTTTTCTCAAAGACAAACGGACAGGGAAGGACCCTGTCCGATGCGTTTCATTCAGATTTCCCGCGCAGTCTCCGCATCAGTGCTTTCAGACTGATCCGGAAGCGGCGGTATGCCGGGCGCACGGTCTCGTAGAGCCAGAACCAGAAAGGCTTGGTTACCAGGTCAAACTCGCCGATGAATTCGATGTACCTGCCGCCCCACTGGCGTTTGAATGCGTGGATGGAGGAAAAATCTGGATTCGTCAGCGGATCGCCCACAGTGCCGAACTGATCCAGCCATACGCAGCCGGCGGCTTTCTGCGCCATCATTTTCTCATAGTAGACGCGGTTGTTGCAGAAAGTCTCGTTCATGATTCCTCTGCTGCCGGCGTGGACCGCCCAGGAATGATTGCCATAGCGGACGACCAGATGTGCGGAAACGGTGACCTCGCCGGGATATTCCCTCGAATAGTTCTTAAACAGTTCGATCTCCCGGTTGAGACGGGCTTCCGTCTCCATGCTCTCGTTGAGCGGACCTTCCTTTTTCAGTTTCTTCCTGCGTTCCAGGCAGTCGCTGAGTTCCTGCTCCAGCAGGGCGACGGTTTTTGCTGGGTCCACGGAACCGAGATACAGATGTGCCATTCCGTCTTCCGCTAGACAGCGGTAGAAATTCTGGTAGTAACTCAGCGGATAGGCGTAGAAATCGTCCCGCTCGCTGGTATACCGGATCATCTCGTACAGTTTTTCGATATCCTCATAGCCGCCTTCACGGATATTCAGGGCGTAATGGTGGCTTTTTTTGATGTTTTTCAGAACGTTTCCGGTGAACGCTTTGCCGATGGCCTTCTCATCGGGCGTCAGGTCGATGCGGAACGTGAAACGGGGCTCCCGCCCCTCGAATCCTACATTGAATCCCTTGTGCCGGTATCCCAAAGATAGCAGTTCATCGATGATACGCTGGTTGTCAAAACCCTCCGGATCCGGGGAGCCGTCAGGCAGGATCGCGCGTCGTTCCACGTCGGGATCGATCGCCGTGAACATGGCGTGTCTGGAACGGGCGAAGGCAAGGACGGCATCCGTCATTTCCCGGAGGAGTTCCGGATCGCCGTAATCAAGCACGTAGCCGCGCGGTGCATACAGGTAGCAGGGGAACAGGGTGGGCTTGCGTTCCAGCAGGAGGGCAACCGCTTTCAGTTCGCCCGAGGCTGGGTCTTCCAGGCCGACACGGTGGAAGATGATGCCCCTTTCTGCTTTGGAAAAACGCCCCCAGGCAGAGCTCTGAAGGAAGTGGCTCTTGGTGGGGTGTGTCCGCACGAACTGCTCGTAACGTTCCTGTTCTACATTCTGTATAAATCGCATATGGCCTCCTGGCGCCGTTCGGTTGAAGATTCTGAAATGTTCAACAGTGCCTTTCCTATAGGTTTTCCCGTGATTTCTTGGTTGAAAACCACGCTTTTTCCCGTTGTTTTTAACATTTTCAACGGACTTTTCAACAATTTGAACAGGAAAACACTGTCAAGGGAGATGTACAAATAGGACAATGACCTTCACGCAGAGGGGAAATATTTGTCTCTCATATGCGGCCAGGCAAGGACATATTTCATCAGCAGACGGGGTTCGTCCGGGTCAAAAGCATAGTCCTTGTTTCCCACACAGCCGCCGTTTAGGGAAATGGAGGCGAGGTCTGCATTGTGGGTGATATCCCACATCCCGTTGGGGTTGATGGTATAGGTGTAGGGTTCTCCGTCACGGGTACCGACGAAAGTGAATCCGTTCTCATCTATCGTGCCGGTGCCTTCACCGTAACAGTGATAGCCGAACTCCTCGTAATCGCCCAGATCGGATTCCAGATAACGTCCATGGGATGAGAGAGGCAGCAGGGTACCCTCGTCCAACTGGCGTTTGACCAGATCGGACTGCCAGCGCATCCAGCCGGAAATTGTGTCCACTATCAGGGGCATATCGCAGGCGGATTCGAAGAAACAGTAATCGTTCAGAATGACGTCGTATCCGCAGTGCGTGCACCGCAGATGTCTTCCGGAAGTCTCCAGCGTGAGTTCGGATTCGCAGGCAGGGCAGGCATACAGAATGCTCTCCAGTCCTTCCGCGGTTCGGTGGCGTTTACTGAGAAGCATCTTTTTACGCTGCCATTCGAACTCGTCGTAGGCGATGCCGGCGGTGATGATCTGTGCGAGCTGTTCGTCGGAAAGCTCTTCCACCTGTTCCTTCGTCAGGAGCAGAGACGCTTTCGCTTCACACGCGGAAGGATAGGTCTTTCCCCGTGCCCATTTCGGGCGGCGCAGGTAGTTCCCGCGGATCTGTACGTTGATGACCGGCAGTTTCAGCAGTTTTGCCAGTCTGCCGATCCCGGGGTCGACGGCGGGATTCTCGCCGCTGTAGCAGGTCTGTCCTTCGGGGAAGATGCAGATGCTCTCGCCCCTGCGGGCGACACGGAGCATCTTCCGCACGGAGACGGGATCTGGGGCGAACTGCCTTTTTGAGATCGCACCGATGAAGTTGAAGAGTTTATGGTAGAGCGGGTTATGGAAAAAGTGCGAACTGATCACGAAGTGCAGCTGCGTCTGTATGCATGCTTTCGCAACGATGCCGAAGTCATTGAGGGACTGGTGGTTCGCGACGACCAGAAACGGTCCTTTCAGATCCTTGACTTCCTCCCGGTCCAGTTTCAAGCCAAAGAACCACTTCAGATAGTAGTAGAGCACATTGGCACCGAAACGGTAGAGCCATCCGGGACATTTGAACTGTTCAGATTGTTGCGCTGTTTCTCTCATTATCGGACCGACCTTTGAACACATTGCTTGAAAGATTCTTATTATTCATCATAGCACAGACAGGGGACGAAACGCACAAAAAGCCGCAGGAACCGTGTGGCTACTGCGGCTGGCGGATAAATTTATTATTTTGTACCGAAGATACGGTCGCCTGCATCCCCGAGGCCGGGAACGATGTATGCGTTTTCGTTGAGGCACTTGTCAAGGGCGGCGCAGTAGATCGGAACTTCGGGATGCTCGCGGTGCATGCGTTCGATGGCATCCGGTGCGGCGACCATACATACCATGCGCAGATCGGTGCAGCCGCGTTTCTTCAGCAGATCCAGAGCAGCGCAGGCGCTGCCGCCTGTGGCGAACATGGGGTCGAGAACGATCACGATGCTGCTGGCGACATCCTGGGGCATCTTGCAGTAATACTCGACGGGCTCATGAGTCTCCGGGTCTCTGTAAACGCCGATGTGGCCGACGCGGGCAGTGGGGATCAGTTTCTGGACGCCGTCGACCATGCCGAGACCGGCGCGGAGGATGGGAACCAGGGTGATCTCTTTATCGGAGAGGACTTTGAAGGTGTCCGTAGCTACAGGGGTCTCGATGACCTTATCAACAAGAGGGAGGTCTTTCGTGATCTCGTAGACCATCAGGGCGGCGACCTCACTTACGAGTTCGCGGAAATCCTTGGTGGATGTGTTTTTGTCGCGCATAAGTGAAAGCTTATGCTGGATGAGCGGGTGGTCAAAAATGAACACATTTTCGTATGGCATGAATGCTTCTCCTTTAGACAAAATTTTTTCGATTCTATCACATGAAAAGAACTCGTTCAAGAGAAAATGAGGATTTCAGGAAAACTTTTTCGTTAATTCGGAAAGTTCACTACACGTATCCGCTGTGGTACAATAGGACACAGATATTTCCGGAGGGAAATGGGATGAAAACACGATTTTCACAGGATGTCGACCAGAACTGCCCGCTGTCGGAATACCCCCGTCCCCAGATGGAGCGCAAATCCTGGACCTGTCTGAACGGCAGCTGGGATTATGCTTTTACAAAAGACGGAAAAGAAGCCGCCACATGGGATGGAAAGATTCTGGTGCCGTTCTCCCCTGAATCCGAACTGTCCGGCGTAGGAAGGAAACTGGACGCGGAAGAGACGCTCTGGTATCACCGGACGTTCTCCTACAGCAGGAAGAAGGAAGGGGAGAGGACGCTGCTCCATTTCGGTGCGGTCGATCAGCGCGCGACTGTTTACGTCAACGGCACGGAAGCCGGTTCTCACCGCGGCGGATATACCGCGTTTTCGCTGGACATCACGGAACTGCTGAAAGAGGGAGAGAACCATCTGACGGTCTCTGTGCGGGATTATCTCGGAAAGTACGAAGATGCCAGAGGAAAACAATCCGAAAAACCCGGAGGGATCTGGTATACGCCCCAGAGCGGGATCTGGCAGACGGTTTGGATGGAGACGGTTCCCGCAAACTATATCCGGCGGCTGAAGATCGATCCGGATCTGGACGGGCGGAAATGCCTCGTCACGGTTCAGAGTGATACACCGGAATCTGTGATCATCACGCTGGGCGGAGTGTCCTTTGTCGGAAGGACGGGGATTCCGATCGAGTTGAAGCCGGAGCGGATCCGGCCGTGGAGTCCTGAGGATCCCTATCTGTATGACTTCACCGTCCGAATGGGAGAGGACGAAGTAAACAGTTACTTCGGACTCCGTAAGTTCTCGGTGGAAAAGGACAGGGACGGAACGCCCCGGCTGTTTCTGAACGGCAGGCCGTACTTCCATAACGGGCTTCTGGATCAGGGATACTGGCCGGACGGCCTGTACACGGCGCCGACGGATGAAGCGATGATCTACGACATCGCCACGATGAAATCCATGGGCTTCAACTGCCTCAGAAAGCATATCAAAATCGAGCCGGACCGCTGGTATTATCACTGCGACAGGCTCGGCATGCTGGTGTGGCAGGATATGCCCTCTGGGGGAGGTACCTATTCCGCGCTTGTCACAATGGCTGCTGTTGCCTTTTCCCGTTTTTCTCTGAAGGATGACAATTACAAACTGTTTGCCAGAGAAAATGGCGAAGGCAGGGAACAGTATTACAGGGAACTGACTGAGATGATCACGCAGCTGTACAACACAGTATGTGTCGCTGTGTGGGTACCGTTCAACGAGGGCTGGGGTCAGTTCGACGCGGAGAAGGCGGTTTCCAGGATCATGGAGACAGACCGCTCCCGCACCATAGACCATGCCAGCGGCTGGCACGACCAGCATATCGGAGAAGTCCAGAGCCTGCATATTTATTTCAAACCGGTACGTTTCCGCAAGGACCGATACGGCAGAGCGGTCTGTCTGACGGAATTCGGCGGACTTACGCTTGGTCTTGAGGGACATACCTATGAAGCCAAAGAGGCAGGGTATTTCCGCTCAAAGGACTTGGAAGCGCTGAAAAAGGACTTTGGGGACCTGTACAGAAAACAAATTATCCCCGCCTGGAAGAAGGGGCTGTCCGCCGCGATCTACACACAGGTCAGCGACGTTGAGGGAGAGGTCAACGGCATTCTAACTTACGACCGGGAGGTCGAGAAGCTGCCGAGAGCCTTCTGCAGAGATCTTTTCCTTCCGTTTAACGAACAGAACGGCGAGAAGCCGGAATGATTATAAAAAATTTTTTGGATGAGGAGATTCAAATGGCGAAATATTCAAAACCGCAGCTCGCGATCGTGAACGCGACCGGGCTGGAACTGGACAGGGAGACCGGAGTCTATTTTGGCAAGATAGGCGGCTATTCCGCTTTGCTGAGACTGCTTTCGAATCAGTACCTGATGTCTTTCAGTGTTGCCCGCAACGGCATGCAGCCCAGCGCAGCGGACATGCAGGTCGCGGTGACCGGATGCGAGGCTCTTCAGTCCTGTAATGTACAGGGCACGCGAGTGAATTTTTACATTAAGAGCGGGATGACTCAGAAGAAGACGGTAGAAAATCTGGGGATCGCTGCCGGCTATCTTCAGGCATTCTTCCAGCAGAACGGTTTCGTGAACTGCTGCGAGTCCACGTTCCAGATCTGCCCGACGGAGTGTTATTCGATCAGCGGCAACCCGATGCTGCTGAGCGAAGACGGTTATCAGGCGCTCAGTGAGCGTGCGATGAATGAGAAGATCGTCCGGGAAGAAAAGCCGGAGAATCTGGTCGCCGGTTTAGTCGGCGCGCTTCTCGGTTCACTCGCCGGAGCGGTCGCGCTGATCCTGATCAGCCGTCTGGGTTATATTTCCCTGGTTTCCGGACTGGTCATGGGCGTGTGTACCGTGAAACTGTATGAGAAATTTGCGGGCAAGGTCTCTGTACGAGGCGCGATCATCTGTGTGACGATCATGATCCTGATGACTTATATTGCGGACCGCATCGACTGGGCGATCGTTCTCCATACAGAGGCAGGATACGGTCTGTTTGAAGGCTACCGTGCACTCCCCGAAATGCTGAAATACGAATACATTGAGAAGAGTTCCTATTACACCAACCTCGCCCTCGAGTATCTGTTCACGGCGCTCGGTGCGGCACCCTCCATCATTACGGCAATGAGAGAAAACAAAATCAGCGGCACAAGCCGCAAAATGGTCGGGCTCTCCTCTCAGGTGTGATACATGCTCAAACGCTGGAAAGACAGTCTGATACAGTTTTTTGATGATTTCCGCAAGGATGACCTGACCGTGAAAGAGTTCCGGTTGGCCGTCCTTGTGGTCGTTCTGCTGAAGATGATCCTCGTCTGTATGCAGATGATCGAGATCTTTCCGGAAAACGCCCCTGTGGACGACGAGCTGATGCTCGCTGCCGCCCAGAGCATCGGCAGCGGGAACTGGCTCGGCACTTATTCCTGGGAAACGATCGCCAAGAGCATGGGATTTGCCGTCTGGCTCTGGCTGCTTCATGTGCTGCATATCCCTTACCTGATCGGCAACCAGCTGTTGTATGCCGGAGCTTCCCTGTATGCTGCCCATGCACTGAAACCCGTATTCCGCGGCAGGAGCGCCAGGTTCATCATCTTCTTTGTGCTGTGGTTCTCTCCTTTTGCGACAGCACAGTTCACTCTCCGTGTATACCGTGACAGTATCCTTCCCGCCGTGATTCTGATTGCATTCAGTGCGGTGATTGGATTTTGTCTCAGGAAGGGAGAAGGGGTACGGAAGCAGATCGGGTATGCGGCTGTTGCCGGTCTTTTTACGGGATTTGCCAGACTGATCCGGGATGATGCGATCTGGATCTATCCGTTCGTCATCTGTGCTACGCTCTTTTATCTTGTCTGCGTGATATTTGACAGGACGAACGTGGCGCGCATCAGAAAAGCGGTTCTGATCCCCGCGGCTGCACTGATTGCGTTTGCAGTGCCGGTCCTGTCTTTCTGCGCGATGAACCAGAAGTACTACGGTGTGTTCCTCATCAATGAGACGAGCGAGCCGGAATTTACTGCGGCGATTTCCGCGATGCAGCAGGCGGATCTGGATCTTCCGCATGCCGGGATCTCGGTATGTCATCCGACCAGAGACCGGCTGTACAAGGCGGTTCCGGAAATGGCGGAACTGGGCGGATTTCTGGAACAGGATCATTACTATCACGGATACGGATGGACAGAGGAGCAGGAATTCAACAGCGGAGGTTTCTTCTGGGCAGTTAAAAGAGTGTCGTTTGAGTCCGGCCTTGCTACTGACGCGGTTTCTGCACGCAGGTATTTCCGGAATCTCGCGGCAGCAATCGAAGCCGCATATGCGGACGGCAGGCTGGAAAAGAATCCGAAAGCCGCGACTGCCAGCAGCTTCCTCGTTCCCTACGATCCTTCCTATCTGTCTCCCACTTTCCGGGAACTGGGTAACAGCCTCAGATGTATCCTCTTCTTCGAACAGACATCCTCTCTTGCGCCTCTGAGTTTTGCAACGCCTGAACAGGCAAAGCCGTGGCGAGATTATACGTATACGCTGCCAAGCTATATCGCGAAGGCGGGGACGGCGGAACCGTACTACTATTTCCCCCAAAGGATCGCGGAGTATCTGTTCACCGTCATACGCTGGTGCTACCGTGTTGCGGTGTGGCCGGCTCTTCTTGCGGCACTGGTCTGTCTGTTCATGGAGATTAGAAAAGCATTTTCTGATTTCCGGAAGTTTTTCTCGTGTGGAGCAAGCATGAACGCAATCCTGATTTTCGGCGTGATCCTGTCGATTTTCGTCCGTATCGTTCTGATCTCCTATATCGAAGTTACCAATTTCCGCATCGGGACCTATCTGCTTTATCTGTCCGGCGGTGCCGTGCTTACAGTCCTGCTGGCTGCTGTTGGCGCTGCTGCGGCGTTTTGCAGATTTTCTGTGTCTTCTATTAAAACAGAGGAATGACGGTCAACCTTGCGGGATGGAAAAGATTGTGCTATCTTTATCTATGCTGACGGAATAAAACAACAGCATATGTGCGCCCGTAGCTCAGTTGGATAGAGCGTCTGCCTCCGGATCATTTGGTTAAGCACTTTGCCAAACAGATCCGAAGCATAAGGCTTATATTCCAAGTCCGTTAGGGC
>JAEEGL016589057.1_pt1 | contig 14090 bp, 12 predicted proteins | sample 9134231 | NCBI WGS metagenome assembly JAEEGL01 (sample SAMN16246548, study PRJNA631951) | gut metagenome | biome: gut microbiome; feature: rumen; material: fiber-attached | host: Bos | place: Iran: Karaj | collected 2018-10 | reverse complement strand
GGTCGTGCTCAGCAGATCGTTCCTGCTGCCGCTCACCTCGACGTCGACCGTGTACTGTCCGTCTCCGACTATGGCCAGATCCCTGGAGGTCAGGGCTTCAATGCCTGTGATCTCGACGGGAACGTTCTTGACTATGGTCGTCGAGGGCGGGTTCACGTAGCTTATCACGTAGGTCCACAGGACTATGGCGACGACGACGGAAATGATGATATCAATCGTTTTCTTTCGATTCATTTCTGTCCCTCCTCCATATGTCCGACTTCCAGATGTCGGAAAGCCTGGACATCGCCGAGCCTCCCTCCATGCTGTTCATGTATACCGCAAGGAGATTCTTTTCGACCGTCCTGGGATCAAGGAAGCGCGATAGCTTTCCGCCAGAGGCCATGGAAATGATACCGGTCTCCTCGGAGATGATCAGGACTATCGCGTCCGACACCTCGGTGATGCCTATGCCCGCCCTGTGCCTCGTTCCGAGGTCCTTGCTGAGATTCTGATTTTCGGTGAGCGGAAGCACGCAGCCGGCCGCGTATATCCTGTCGTTTCTTATTATGACAGCGCCGTCGTGAAGGGGCGCGCCCTTGTAGAAGATGTTCTCGAGAGCCTCCTCCGATATCTGGGCATCGATGACGGTCCCGGTCTCAACTATATCCTGAAGAGCCGTCTCCCTCTCAAATACCATTATCGCGCCTTCCTTTCTATCGGCGAAATACTCGGTGGCGCGCACTATCGACATGATGTTCTCGCTTATCCTCTCGCGGGTCATGGAATACTGCCTCGCGCGGAACTTGCCTCTGCCGAGGTATTCGAGCGCCCTTCTGAGCTCAGGCTGGAATACCACGATAAGGGCTATCAGGCCTATATCGAGCACCTTGCTGAGTATCCAGTGGACTGTGTAAAGATGAAAGACTCCCGGTCCCGAAAGAAAGTTCGCGACGACGACGATGAGCAGTCCCTTGGCGAGCTGCTCAGCCCTTGTAGACCGTATATACTTCAGAAATGTATATACGAAAAACGAGATGATGATGATGTCTATGATATCAGCGATACCCACGCTCATGAGTATGCTGGTGATATATTGACTCATCGGCCTCCCCTTTCCATAAAATGCCATTTAATGACATATAATGACATATAATGACATTTAATTATATAAAAAACACATGCCTAAGGCAATGTGTTTTTTATGTCCCGACCCTTAGCTATACCGCTTTGGATACGAGCTCAACGAGCTTTTCCTTCGGAACGTAGCCTATGGATGTTCCGAGCACCTTTCCCCCGCTGATCAGCGCCACGAACGGGATGCTGTCGACGTTGAAGGCGTTGGCCAGAGCCGGCTCCTCGTCTACGTTCACCTTGCAGACCTTGAGCTTTCCGTCGTACTCTTCCGCGATCTCGGCGACCAGCGGAGAAAGAAGGCGGCAGGGTCCGCACCAGCTTGCCCAGAAGTCGATCAGCACGGGAATATCGGAATTCTTTACCTCGCTCTCGAAATTGGCGGCGGTCACAGTTACTTCGCTCATTTTATCCTCCCTGTTATTTATACTTGTAATACAGCATGCAGTGGCAGAAGCCCTCGAATTCGGGATCCTTTATCTGATCCCTGAACTCCTTGCACATGCACTTGGTGTCTTCGGTGCGCTCTCTCCTGCAGGGGCAGTAGCCGCCCGTCTGCTCGAGGCCTTCCTTTATGACCTTGACGATCGATTCGTCCGGATTGGTTACGATCTTCATATTATCCTCTCTATCATACAAAACACAGAAAAATGCCCTTCTGAATCGGCCGCCCGGCTGACCCGGTCTTTGACCCCACACTCGCCTTTACCGGGATTTCCCCGAGGACTTACACTCTAAACTATGCCATGCTCACGGAAGCCTCGCTTCCGCTTACGTGGATCCTTTTGCCCATAGCTGGCCTGGACTTTCAACCGCAGACCCGGGCAGCCGGCTCAGAAAAGCAATATCAATATTCTTCTTCCTCTTCGTCGGACGACATATGAGATGCGGAGGCAAAGCACAGGACCTTTACGCTGCGGGCTCCCGCATTTTTGAGAGCCATGGCGCAGGCGTCGGCGGTGCTCCCGCTCGTGACTACATCGTCTATTAAAATTATATCATTTCCTGTAATAAGCTCAAGTCTATTATTGTCGGCCTCTATAGAGCCGGAAAGAAGGATCGTGCGCTCGTGGGCGTCCGCCCGCTTGCTCTCCTTCGTCTCTCTGGTCTTTATCAGAAGCCCGGGAACGTATTCGAGACCGGACTCCTCCGCCGCGGCCCTCGCGAGAAGAGCCGCCTGGTTGTAGCCCCTGAGAGCCAGCTTCCTTCTGTGTATCGGGACCTCGGTCAGAACGCCGGCCGCCCCGCTCCGGAGCAGCCTTTCTCCCATGAGCCGCCCGAGCCCCCTCGCTATATAAGCGCCGCCGTGCAGCTTCATATTGTAGACCATTCGCCTCGGAAGATAGCCGTAGCGGCAGCACGCCATGAGGTCGTCGAAGGAGTACATGTCCATGACGGCCCTGAAGGGATTATCGCTTATCCAGTTTATCTTCTTCGCGCAGCTGTCGCATATGCCGTGGACGCGGCTCGAGGACATCATATCTCCGCAGCAGCTGCAGTATATGTTTTCGGGATAGATAAGATCAAGTAATCTGTTTTTCACCGAGATCCCATATCCCCGTCAGCCTGTATAAAAGCCCGGAATATCTCGAGGCTGAGGCGTTGTTGTCGACCATGGCGTTCAGAGCGTCTCTTCTTCCAACGAGCACGGCTCCCTGCCTTGCTCTGGTCACCGCGGTGTAGAGAAGGCTCCTGGTCGAAAGCATGGGCGCGAAGCGCGTGACCGGCATAACTATCACCGGAAACTCGCTGCCCTGGCTCTTGTGGACGGTCAGGGCGAAGGCGGGCTCGAGCTCGTCGAGGTTTGCCGAGGTGTAGGTCACCTGCCTGTCGCCGTCGAATATCACGCTGACCCTGCCGTATCCGGCATCCACCGAATCGACTATGCCCATATCTCCGTTGAACACGCCCGCGTGCGTGGTCAGATCTCTCATATCCCTCCACTCGAGCATGTAATCGTTCTTGTTCTGTATGACCTTGTCCCCCTCGCGGAAGACGGTTCCTCCGTAAGCGAATTCGGACTTTCCGCTTTCGGGAGGGTTTAGGACGGTCTGAAGCGCCTTGTTGAGCTCGGCGCTGCCTAGAGGCCCCTTCCTGGCCGGAGTGATCACCTGTATATCCGTGAGAGGATCGAACCTGTCCCCGTAATAAGCCGGAAGTCTTCTTTCGCAGAGCTCCTTTATGGTTTCAGCGATCTCCCTGTCGAGGCGCCTTTCGACGAGGAAGAAGTCCCTGTCCTTTTCGTTGAAGCCGGGATATTCCCCTCGGTTTATAAGGTGCGCGTTCACTACTATCAGGCTCTCCGCCGCCTGCCTGAAGATCTCGGTGAGCCTTACCGCGTGCACGGTGTCGCTGGCCAGTATGTCGCGAAGGACGCTGCCGGCGCCAACCGGCGGAAGCTGGTCCGCGTCGCCCACGAGTATCAGGCGCGTTCCCGGCCTTAACGCCGAGACCAGGCCGTCCATGAGCAGTATGTCGACCATGGACATCTCGTCTATTATCACGCAGCCGAAATCGAGAGGATTCTCGCTGTTCCTTCCGAAGCTCATGGAATCGTCGTCCTCGGAATAGTAATACTCGAGAAGGCGGTGTATGGTCGAGGCGTCCTCGCCCGCCGCCTGAGCCATCCTCTTCGCCGCCCTTCCGGTCGGAGCCGCGAGGGCGAAGGAGACGCCGGCGTCTCTGAGGACCGAGATTATCATCTTTATGATCGTGGTCTTGCCCGTGCCCGGGCCTCCCGTTATGACGCTGACGCCGTTCTTGAGAGACGAGAGCACCGCCGAGCGCTGCTGCTCCGAAAGCTCTATGCCTCCGGCCTTCTCGGCCCGCCTCACCGACCTTTCGGCGTGAAAGGAAACGTAGGGAAGATCCGCGCTGCAGAGCCTCGCGATCGATGCCGCGACGTTTTTCTCGGCCCGGTAGAATCTGTACAGCTGCACGGCCTCGGCGCCGTCAAGCTTGTCGATGAAGAGCCGGCCGTCCATCGCGAGACCGAAGAGGGCGTCCGAGCAGAGCTCACGGCTCACCTGAAGAAAGTCCGCGCAGCGCTCGGTAAGCTCGGCCTTCGGAACGTAGGTGTCGCCCTCTCCCGCTCTGTAGTTCAGGTAATATAGGACGCCGCTCGCTATCCTGAAGGGAGATTCCATGTCGTAGCCGAGGCTCTGCGCGATCCTGTCCGCCCGCTGAAAGCCTATGCCGTCGACCTCGGATATCAGCCTGTAGGGGTTCTCCCTTACGACCGCGGCCGCGGACGCCCCGTACCTTTTATAAAGCCTGAGGCAGGTCGCGGTGCTTATGCCGAAGGAGGAGAGCTCCATTACGGTGTCGGCGTACTCCGTGTGCTCGGCGTAGCCCGCGGCTATGGCCTGGGCCTTTACCTCTCCTATTCCCGGGACCTGCGTGAGCATGCCGGGGCTGTTCTTTATTATCTCAAGGGTCCTGTCGCCGAATTTCCTGACTATGGCAGCGGCCGTGAAGGGTCCGATGCCCTTGATGACTCCCGAGGAAAGAAAAGCCGCTATGCCCTCCGAGGTGGACGGGGCAAGCTCCTCGAAGCTGCTGAAGGCGAACTGCTCGCCGTATTTCGGATGGACCTTCCACTCGCCGGTGAGGCGGTATTTCTTTCCCTTCGCGGGGTAAGGAACTGTGCCGACAGCGTAAAACTGCTCGCTGCCGGTCTCAAACACGAAGATGGAATAAAAGTTTGTATCGTTATGAAATATCAGCTCGGCTACCGAGCCGGTCTTTTCCTCTTTCATTTATCCTTTCCGAAGGTAGGCTTGTAGAGCATGCGCCCGTCGAGAGTCCTCACCCTCTCGGTGAACTCGCCGGGGCTCGCGGACGCCAGCGCGTCGCCGAAATCGAACATCTTGGTGTCCAGCATGTCGAGATAGTGCAGGAGCTCCGCCTCCGGGAACATCGGTCTTACCGGACTTCCGAAATCCGGCTCGTAGTGGTGCGCGAGAATCATGTGCTCGAGCATCACGGCCTTTTCTCCGTCTATGCCGAGGTCCTCTGCCATCTTCGAGATCTTCCTGACGCCCAGGACTATGTGGCCGAGCAGCTTTCCCTCGAAGGTGTATCCCGGAGAGACCCCGAATTCGTTGGATATGATCTCGTTCAGCTTTTCCATGTCGTGGATTATGACTCCGCATACGACCCAGTCCCTGTCGAGGTCGGTATATACCTCGCAGGCCTTCTCGCCCATCATCAGCATGCGCTTTATGTGGTAAAGAAGGCCGCCGAGCTCCGCGTGATGGTTCCTCATGGCCGCGGGATAATAGAGCAGCTTTTCCCTGTTTTCGCTGAGGAAGGTCACCGCGACAGCCCTGAGCTGTTCGTCGCCTATGCTCTCGGCCCTGGACAGTATGTAGGCGTACATCTCCTCCGGGTCCTCCGGCGCGGCCTTGATGTAATCCGTCATGCAGATCTCGTCTTCCTTCTGGGCCTTCCTTATCCTTGTTATGCGGAGCTGCTTCACGCCGTTCCACTCGCTCACGCTCGATTTGATCCTGACTATATCCGACGGATGTATCTCAGAGAGAGTCAGCGCCTCTTCGTCGCTCACGTCCCACTTCTTTCCGTTTATGTCGCCGGTCTTGTCCGAAAGCGTCACGTCGAGGTAGTTCTTCCTGTTCGAGCCGACCTTCATCGCGATGTCCTTTACCATGAAGAAGTCGAGTATCTCGTCGTTTACGTTTATGTCCTTAAGAAAAGTCTCCTTAGCCATCTGAGCCTCCTGTATTTCACATGAATATACTACCATATCCGGCGGTCAAATGCTCCCTTGCATTCGCGCCTTCAAACAATTAAAATAGTTGAGTATTTCAAAAAAGAAGGTATTTATCATGTGGTTCTGGTTATCGCTGGGAGCCCTGCTCTTCTGGAGCGGCTCCGATCTGTTTTCTAAGATAGGCTGCAGGAGCGCCGCCGACAAATACAGTCATCTCAAGATGGCCGTCGCGGTCGGCGTCGTAATGGGTCTGCACGCCTGCTACGAGATCTTCGTGCAGGGCGTCGAGATGAGCATGCACGTAATGATCGCGTACCTGCCCGTATCCTTCCTCTATATACTTTCAATGATAATAGGCTATCTCGGCCTCAGATACATCGAGCTTTCGATCTCCTCGCCGATATGCAACAGCTCCGGAGCGGTCGCCGCGATCATGAGCTTCATAGCCTTCGGCATGGACGAGATCTCCCCTCTCGCGCTGGTCGCGGTCGCGCTCGTTTCGGCGGGCGTGATATTCCTCGGGATCACCGAGTCGAGAGAGGACGAGGAGCTCAGAAGGCTCCGCCAGGACAAGGCGAACTTCCACTACGCTAAGAGCGCCCTCGCGATAGCTCTGCCCGTGATCTACTGCCTGCTCGACGCGGCCGGCACCTTCGCGGACAACATCATACTTCAGACCCTCGACGAGGACAGCGCGAACTGCGCCTACGAGCTCACCTTCCTCGCAGTCGGCATAGTATGCCTCATTTACCTGCTCATAAAAAAACAGCCCTTCAGGCGCTCCGACGAAGCTCCGAAATACGCCGGAGCCGTCTGTGAGACCATAGGACAGTTCTTCTATATCTACGCTATCGCCGATCAGGAGCATTTCTCCTTCTCGGCGCCCATCATCGCATCCTACTGCGTGGTTTCCGCGGTATGGGCAGCAATATTCCTTAAGGAGAAGCTCTCGGCAAAGCACTACGCTTCGCTCGCTCTCGTCGTCGCGGGCATCGTGATACTCGGCATACTCGATATCTGATATCCCGCAACATTATTATTATAGCATAATGCGGCTTCACTCAAAAGACATGAGTTTGACACATTCCTGTGTCATAATGTAACTGATATTAAAGCGAAAGCTTTAGATCAGAATAGGAGGTCTGTTATGAATATCAGCATTGCAAGCAAGAACTTCAACCCCAGCGAAAAACTGCAGGCGGCGATCGAAAAGAAGATGTCCAAGCTCGACAAGTACTTCAGCGGAGACGTAAGGGCTCAGGTGATGTGCAGCGAGGTAAAGACGGGACTCTGCAAGCTCGAAGCTACGATCTATGCGGCAGGCATGATCTTCAGGGCAGAGGAGTCCGGCAGCGACAGCTTCTACTGCCTCGACCGCATCATCGACAAGCTTGCATCACAGATGTCGCGCTTCAAGACTAAGCTGATCAGACGTCACAAGGAGGGCATGGATATCGTATTCGACGAGATCCCCGAACCCGCTCAGGAGGCCCAGGAGGGCATCGCGAAGACAAAGAGGTTCATCCTGAACCCCATGACCGACGAGGAAGCGATCCTCCAGATGGAGATGCTCGAGCACAGCTTCTTCATCTTCAAGAACGCCGACGCGGGAGACGTCAGAGTAGTCTACAAGAGAGAAGACGGAAGCTACGGACTTCTCATACCGGAAGTCTGACCGCGGATAAATGTGTCTGACACGTAAAAAAGAAATGTCAAAAAACGACCTCAACCAGTGGAATCCTCTGAACGATTATAAGAAGCTGCCCAAGCTCAAGTTCCGAAAGCTCGACATCGACAGGATCGAGCGCATCGAAGAGCTCAGCGCCAACTTCGAGAAAAACAGTCCCCAGAGGATCATAAAGCCCGCCCCGGGCGAGCACTATCCCCGCTCCGAATACAAGACCGTAAAGGAGATATTCACCTACGGGACCGAAAAGTTCCGCGACAGGGTGTTCATACTCGACAAGGACAAGCCGAAGGACAAGTATTTCAAGGAGTATTCCTACGGGACCTACGCCTCCGACGTCAAGTCCCTCGGCACCGCCCTTCTTTCGGGTTATATCGACCGCGGAGACCCGATAGCGATCATAGGCGAAAACCAGTACGACTGGTACGTTTCCTATGTGACCGCTCTCTGCGGAGCGGGCATCGCAGTCCCCCTCGACAAGGAGCTCCCCGAAAACGAGATAGAGCTCACGATAAACCGCGCCCGCGCGGGCTGCGTCATCTATTCGCCTCAGGTGAAGGGAAAGATCGAAAAGCTCTCCTCCAAGGGAAAGCTCCCCACGGTCAAGTGCTTCGTCGAGATGAAGAGCGATGCGCCGGTCGAGGTGTTCGAGAGCAAGGGAGAGGTCGTAACGGCCGGAGACAGACCCGTAAAGACGGTCGGCTTCAACACCCTCATCTACGAGGGCAGCATGCTGCGCGCAAGAGACGGGGAGACCTTCATGGACATAGAGACGGACCCCGATGAGTTCAGGGCCCTGTTCTTCACGTCCGGAACGACAGCCTCCGCCAAGGGCGTCATGGCAAGCTCGAGGCAGCTCGCAAACAACATCAACGCCGTATCGGCCTACGTCAGGATAAACGAGAACGACAGGTTCTTCTCGGTCCTTCCCCTGCACCACACCTATGAATCCTCGATAGGCTTCCTGCTGGCGATAGCCTACGGCTCGTCAATAGCCGTATGCCAGGGGCTCAAGTACATATCGGAGAATCTGAAGGAGACCCGTCCGACCATACTCATCGCCGTGCCTCTTCTGATCGAGCACCTGTATTCGACGATACAGAAGAGCATAAGGAAGAGCAAGCGCGAGCACATGGTCAGCGCTATGATGAAGACCACCAACGCCCTCAAGAGCCTCGGAGTCGACATCAAGAAAAAGGTCTTCAGGGAGATCTACGAGGGCGTCGGAGGAAGGCTAAAGTATATAGTCTCCGCCGCGGCGCCGATAGACCCGAAGATCGGTCAGTGGTTCACGGATCTCGGCGTAAGATTCCTGCAGGGCTACGGGCTGACCGAGACCTGCCCGATCTCCGCGGTGACTCCGGAATACGACACCAGGGTCGGCTCCGCAGGAAAGACCATAGCGGGAGGCATCATCAAGGTCCTGAGCCCCGACGAAAAGGGCGAAGGAGAGCTGATCATTTCAACGGATACGCTCATGATCGGCTACTACGAGGATCCCGAGGCTACGGCGGAGGTCATAGAGACGGACGCCGAAGGAAGGCGCTGGTTCCACTCCGGCGACATAGGAAGGGTCGACAGCGAAGGCTTCGTATACGTTACCGGCCGCATCAAGAACGTGATAGTCACGCAGAACGGAAAGAACATCTATCCCGAAGAGCTCGAGCAGCTGCTCGGCGAGATCGAGGAGATACAGGAGTGCATGGTCTACGGAAGAGAAGTCCCGGGAGAAAAGGAGCTCACCGTGACGGCAAGAGTTATCCCCGCCTACGACCGCATCAGAGAACTCTACGGAGAGGTCTCGGAGGAGGAGATCTACAGGCTGCTTAAGCACAAGCTGCGCGAGGTGAACGCGAAGGTCACGAATTACAAGGCGATCAAGGGCCTTGAGATCAAGGACGGACCGTTCATCAAGACGACTACCCAGAAGATAAGGCGCTTCGCCGAGATCAAGGAGGGAAAGATCCTGGATATCGGAGGCTGAGCCGGGCGGCCGGGCAAAAAAACGGCACAACTCAATACAAAAGAAACGCCGGAGCTTTCGCTCCGGCGTTTTATTTTTTCAGATGCCTGTCCTGACTGTTATCAGTCCTTGATCATCTCGCGAAGCTTGGCGATGACGACCTTTGCGAGCTTTGCGTGATCCTCGGGCATATAGTGTACGCCGTCGATCGGGCTGATCTCGAAGCCGAGCTCTGCGCAGTCGATGAACTCCCAGCCTCTTCTCTCGGCAGTAGCCTTGAGCAGGCCGCCGAGCTGGCAGCTTCTCTCATAGGCGGTGGGTCCGAAGTTCGCCGCGAGCCTCAGATCGAAGATGTTGGGCCTGAAGGGATGCGGCGAGATGAGCAGGACCTTGGGCGCGGGATAGAAAGGCTGCTTCGCTGCGAGAGTCGCGGTAACAGTCTCTATGCCTCTGGCGATCTGTCCGGGGAGCAGGTTGAACTGCTGCTTGAAGTCGTTGCAGCCCAGCTGGACTATAACGATGTCGTAGGGAGTATGGATGAGCACAGCCTGATTCGCGCCGTCCAGACCTCTTCTGAAGGGCATGTAATCGTCGGTCTTCATGCTGGTTCTTCCGTTGATGGCGTCTTCGATGATCCTGACCTCATCCTTGAGAGCGGTCTGGACGAGTCCCGGCCATCTCACATCGAATTCGTGCCTCATGGCGAAGTTCGCCGCCATGTCGTAACGCGCAGGATCGTATCCCCATGTGTTGGAATCGCCGAAGCAAAGTACAGTTTTCATACCTTTTCCTCCTTGGAATTATCTGATGCTCCGTGGCCTTCGGCCCGGAATTTTAAATCTTTATATTCTTTTCGTCCTCTTCGACCTCGATGTCCGCCTTGATAACGGCGCCTTCGGATACGGGCCTTGCGAGCTGTGCGTAGCGCGCGAGCCAGCCGCTCTTGATGTTGGGCTCGTGAGGAACGTGGTTCTTTCTTCTCTCCTCGAGCACCTTCTCGTCGACGTCGAGGCTTATGGTCCTCTTGAACACGTCGTAGGAGATTATGTCGCCGTCCTCGACGAGTCCGATGAGTCCGCCGAGGGCCGCCTCGGGCGATACGTGGCCGATGACGCCGCCTATGCTGGCGCCGGAGAATCTGCCGTCGGTGACGAGGGCTACGTCGCTGTCAAAGCCGTAGGACGCCATCGCCTGTGTGAGCGAGAGCATCTCCTGCATTCCGGGGCCGCCCTTCGGGCCTTCGTAGCGTATGACTATCACGTCGCCGTGGTGCACGCCGCCGTTGACGAGAGCGTGGAAGCCCTCCTGCTCGGAGTCAAATACCCTGGCGGGGCCGGAGTGGACGAGCATCTCGGGCTTTACGCCGCCGACCTTGATGACGGAGCCGAGAGGCGCGAGGTTGCCCTTGAGAACGAAGAGTCCTCCCTCGGGCGATACGGGCTGGTCGTAGGGATGGATGATGGTATCGTCCCAGACCTCGGCGTCCTTGACGTTCTCGGCCTGAGTCTTTCCGGTAACGGTCATCTTGGAGCCGTCCATGTGGCCGTGCTCAATAGCGATCTTGATCAGAGCGCTCATTCCGCCGGCCCTGTGGAAGTCCACGCAGAGTATGTCGTTCGCCGGAGCGAGCTTTACGACCTGCGGGGTGATCCTGCTGAGCCTGTCGAAGTCGTCGAGGGTGACCTTGGTGCCTGCGGCGTTCGCGATGGCGGGAAGGTGAAGAGCTGTATTGGTGGAGCAGCCGAGCATCATATCGATGGCGATGCAGTTGAGGACGGTCTGCCTGTCGACTATGTCTCTGGGCTTGAGATCCCACTCGAGCAGCTTCATGATCTGCATGCCGGCCTTCTTGGCAAGCCTCATCCTTGCGCTGAAGGGCGCGGGGATGGTGCCGTTTCCGGGAAGTCCGAGTCCGAGGGGCTCGAGCAGGCAGCCCATGGAGTTCGCGGTCGCCATTTCGACGCAGGCTCCGCAGGTCCCGCCGTAGGGGCCTACCTCTTCCATTTCCTCTTCATATTCGAAGGGAAGCTTGCCCGCCGCGACGTCTCTTGCGATCTCTGCCATCTTGACGTGGTCGAAGCGCTCGCCGTGATAGATGGACGGGAAAGCCGGACCGCCGGTAACTATGATCGTCGGGATGTTGACTCTGAGAGCTGCCATGATCATGCCCGGAACGATCTTGTCGCAGGTGGGCACGAGGACCATGGCGTCAAAGGCGTGGCCTTCGGCAACGGTCTCAACGGAGTCGGCGATGAGCTCTCTGCTGGGGAGCGAATACTTCATTCCGAGGCTGTTCATGGCTATGCCGTCGCAGACGGCGACCGTGGAGAAGTTCACGGGGTTTCCGCCGGCCATATATACTCCCTCGCAGACCGCCTGGGCGATCTTGTCGAGGTGGACGTGGCCCGGGAACATGTCTGTCCAGGAGCCGACAACGCCTATAACAGGACGGTGCACCTCCTCCTGGGTCTTGCCGGCCACATACATCATGCTTCTCTGCATCCACTTATGCGGGCCCTTCTTGATCCTGTCGCTTCTGTACGATCTCTCTTCGGACATTGAATTTCCTCCCTTTCCTTCAGATGTGAGGCAAAGCGCGGCGTAATTGATGCGCTTTCCCTCGCCCAGAAATTTTTCTTCGTATTCTGTAGTTATATTATCCCTTGAATATAAGCTTTTGTGAAGATTCCTCGTCACGATTTTTTGCGAAAGACCTGATTTTTTTGCTTCTTCCAGAGTGAAATCGAAGAAGCCGTCGTTGTCCGTCTTGATCTCTATGCAGCCGCCCGGCGCCAGTATCTCCGAATAGCCGGAGAGGCGCGCGGCGGTCGTAAGGCGCCTCTTTTCGTACCTGGCCTTGGGCAGAGGATCGCTGAAGTTGAGATATATGCCGCTGACCTCGCCCGGAGCGAAGAACTGCCTGATGTCGTCCACCTTGCGGAGCACCACCCTGAGGTTCGAAAGTCCGAGCTCTCCCGCCTTTTCGAGTATCCTTATGCCGACGTTGGTCTGAGCCTCGACCGCGACGTAATTGTTCTCAGGATGCCTGCCGGCGAGGGTCGATATGAACTTCCCCTTGCCGCTGCCTATCTCGAGAAATACCGGCGCGGAGTTTCCGAACACGGACTGCCAGCTTCCGCGGAGCGCCTCCGGATCCTCAGCCAGATATTCCCTGTTGCTCTCTATTATTTCGAATTTTCTCTTTACGTTTCTCTGTCTCATTTATATGTGCGCGCGGCGCGAAGGCCGCGCCGCTCAGTCCTCAGACGTATTTCTCGAAAGTGACGTAGGTGCGGTCCTTGCGGCTCCTTCCGCCTATCTCCTTTATGACGGCCTTCCCCTTCCCCCTGAAGGTCATGCGGTCGCCCTCGTCCACCGGGGCGTCGGGCTTGAACACCTGGCGGTTGTTCAGATATACGAGGCCCTGCCTGACGGCCTCAGCGGCCGTGCCCCTCGATACGCGAAAGGCCGAAGCGACCGCGCTGTCGAGCCTTAGCGACGCCAGAGTGTCCGAAAAGGTCTCCGTCTTTACGATGCCGGCATCCAGCTGCGAGAGCGGAACTATCCGCGCGGAGAGGCTCACCCTTCCCGCCGCCGTAAAGTTGTTCATGAGGTATTCCGCCATATCGCTCATCACAAGGATATCAGCTCCGCCTTCCCCGGCCAGTATGTCGCCGGTGACCTCGCGGTCTATGCCGAGAGACATCATTGAACCCAGATAGTCCCTGTGAGAAAGAGGCCTGCTGCCCTTCGGAGCCGAGACCCTGAGCACGGATATCGGAAGCTCGTCCTCATCCAGCTCTCTGACCTCGTCCGGGAAGAAAAAGAGCATCCTCCTCTCGGCGTCCTCATAGCCTCCGTTAAAGGCGTATGCCGCGCCCCTTCCCCTGAAAAGACCGTCCAGAACGGTGATCTGGTGAACGTCCAGGAAGGCCGTATGCGTGATCATGTTGCGCCTCTCGCACTGCCGGTACTTATCCTCGGCCATGGCGATCAGCATTCTCTCGTCTTTTTCCATATGTCGCCTACAGTGAGCCTGCCGCCGCGGCTCTCGCTTATGATATCGTCTATTTCGCGCATCGCGAGCTCCGTCTCGTATCTGAGCTCTGAGGCAGACATCCTCACCGTGCCCATGCGGAGAGCCGTGAGCTGCACCATGCCGTCGGAGCTTGCCACCTTAACGGAATAATTCCGCTGCATCTCGTGGACGAGCTTTTCTATGTAGCTGTCCGCGCTCTCGCCCTCGGCGGTGAATACGACGTTGACCCCGCCGGTCTCCTCCTTGCGGCCCTGATTGTCCTTCACCTTGTACGCGTCGAATACGAGCACGAGCTCGCAGCCGCGGAAGGCTCTGTAATTGACAAGTATATCCGTAAGGCGCTCCCTCGCCGAGGCGAGGCTGTCCTTTGAAAGCTCTTTAAGCTCGTCCCAGGCGAATATCATGTTGTAGCCGTCGACTATCAGGTATTCCTTTTTGAGCTCTCCCGAGGCGGACCTCCGCCTTCCCCTGTCGTAATCGTAGGTGACGGGAGCGAGCCGCGGCTTTTCGGGCGCTCCGAATTCCTTTTCGAGCACGGCCTGAAGCTGCCTCTCGT
>JAEEGL016037207.1_pt1 | contig 14090 bp, 6 predicted proteins | sample 9134231 | NCBI WGS metagenome assembly JAEEGL01 (sample SAMN16246548, study PRJNA631951) | gut metagenome | biome: gut microbiome; feature: rumen; material: fiber-attached | host: Bos | place: Iran: Karaj | collected 2018-10 | reverse complement strand
TGGCACTTGCAGGCCTTGTAATCCTTGGCGGCCTTAAGAGAATCGCCGCTGTAACCGAAAGGCTCGTGCCATTTATGGCTGTCATCTATCTTGTATGTGCCATCATGATCGTCATCCTCAACTTCGGCAAAATTGGCGCTGTTTTTGTAGCGATCATCAAAGGTGCATTTGGTATGAAAGCTGTCGGTGGCGGAATCGTGGGAAGCGGTGTTGCCTACGCTGTGCAGTGGGGAATGAAGAGAGGTGTTTTCTCCAATGAAGCAGGTCTTGGTTCCTCAGTTATGGTTCACTCATCATCTAATGTAAGAGAGCCTGTTGTTCAGGGTATGTGGGGAATCTTCGAAGTATTTGCAGATACAATTATTGTTTGTTCACTTACTGCATTTGCTGTTCTTTCAAGCGGACTTGTTGATCTTAATACTGGAGAAGTTATTTCAGATGCTGTTTCAACCGCACTTGTTGCAGAAGCCTTCTCTACAGTATACGGAAAGGCCGGTGGAGCATTTATAGCAATTGCGATCCTGTTCTTTGCTTTCTCTACTGTTCTTGGATGGAGCCAGTACGGAAGCAAGGGCTTTGAATACCTCTTTGGCACAAAGGCAGCCAAGGGCTATCAGTTTGTATTCGTTGTATTTATTCTTGTTGGAGCCACAATGGATCTTACACTTGCATGGGACCTTTCAGACACATTCAATGGTATGATGGCTATCCCGAACCTTATTGGTGTTCTTGCACTTAGTGGAACAGTTGTAAAGATAACCCAGAACTATATTGACAGAAAAATAAAAGGAAAGCACATTAAACCCATGCTTTCCGCTGTTGATGAGATCCAGGAGATCCACGAAAGAGAGATCAGACACATTTCCTAAGGTTGTACTGTTTCAAGTTCAAACTCGCCATATGAGGAACATACTGTTATCTGATAATCTCCAATTTCATAGTGCAGAAGGTTAAGACCACTGCAATCATATTTTGAAGAAGAGGCCATAAGCTTGTTGTCTTTGAACATCAGGTTTATGGCCTTTGGTTCTATTGAAATTCCCTTTCCACTGTGCTTCATAATGCTCTCTTTTGTCGTCCAGAGCCTGGTATATGTTGAGTCTGTTGCAAAAAGCTCTTTTACCACATCAAAATCCGTGCCGGAAAAGACATAGTTGATAAGGCTGTCCTTAAACTCCTTATTCTGCTCGATATCTACGCCAATCTCCCTGTCAGATATGCCAAGTATCACCATATCTCCCGAGTGGGAAATATTGAAGAAAACATCTCTGCGATCCCTAAGATATGGCTTCTCATTCTCACCAAGTTCAATCTCATACTCAGTTATGCCAATATCTTCCAATGCCTTTTTAAGCAGCATCCCCGCTCCAAGAGATAAGAGCTTGGACTTCCTCGGCTTAAAGGCATCAATCTTATTCTGCCTGTACGATGGCATTTGGCCATACCACCATTCAAAGAGCTGCTCGTCCTTAAGAGGCGTGATATCCAGTATATAAAGCTTGTTTTTTGGTGATCTTGTGTTCGTCATGTATATCATTATAACATCTATATCCAAGATCAGGGTGTATATATGTATTCTGAAAATATCCACCATCAAAAAACAAGCTTGAACCAAACCAAGATATTACTTGCCTGCTCCGGGGTTAGGATTGTAGCACCGCTCGTCCCGCCGACTGGGATGTTCTACTAAGCTCAAAAAAACCTCGCTAAGTAGCCCCCATGGTTCGCACTAGCTTCGAAAGAACCTCAGCAAGTTCTCTGCTCAAAGGGCAGCCCGTGTAACAGCGGGCCTTACTTTGTGCAAAAAGGTCGCTAACCGGGGCAGGAAAGATAATACTACTGGCTTTTTTGACGATTGTAGCCATATCCAAAGCCTATGACATGCTGAAAACAGCACACCCTAATTAATCTAAACCTCTGGAAAGCTCACACCTTTTTAGCTGATTTCTGCATGTTGTTGTGAACTGCTTTTTCCGCTTCATCACAAGTACTTAAAATCAGGGCTATAGGAGTGAATTCTGAAATATGAAAAATTTTGTTGTTTTGGCAAAGACATCACAGTAGCCTCAAAAAGGGCGTGAAGGTGAGAACAAATTGGAGCCGGAGACCTAAAGTAAGAACACCTGTGGTCCTCCTTCGATTTTTGCCACCTGAAAATTCACATCAGTTGGGGCCTTTTTGATTAATTGTGATGACTTGTAAAAATGAGTTCTTACTTTTTTGCAAAATATAGCTTCTAGGTGTGACGTCGTGTAGTTGTCGCAATCGTTGCAGTAAAGGTCAGGCCATTATACGGGATGTAAATAATTGGGGATGTGGTATACAAGATGTATATGAATATATAGATATGTAATAACTGCCGCAAATCCATCTTTCTAGCAGTGAAGCAGTAATTATAACTTCATATATACTGCCTCAAATTCGACTGGTGCCTCATGCGGCAGTTCTTTTCTTTGATTTTTGAGATGTACAGTAGTCTTCATACTACCGCATTATGGGAAATGAATAATTTAGGCAGATAAATCATAAACTCATCAACTGCCGTAAACTTATATATAAACTTATACGGCAGTAACATCATCACTTGAACGACTGCCGCAAATTAAAAGCACGCAGATTACGGCAGTAATTATTGGTGTTTTCGTTCAAATTCAAACGGCCGTATATGTCTAAAACATCAATTGAGGCAGAGATAGCCCCATAATCAATGCCCGCTTAGCTACCACATAACCATCCCCGGATATCTGTCAATGGAACCGTGGAATAAACCGGACCGCCCAGATGAAGTACAGGGATGCATTACATTATGGCAATGAGGGCGGGAGGATTTATGCTGCGAAAGTCCATTGATAGATATCTGGGGATGGTTATAATACCCAAAGCGGGCCTTGATTATGTTTTTCTACAGTCAATAAGGACAAAAAGGACAGCCACAATCGGCTGTCCTTTCTGTCCCCTAAAAAACCACAACACTTTCTTCGCGTTTCTTCCAAACTATTTATCAAAGATCTTTGATGCTCTCTGTCTTGATAATGAACTTAACACTGCTGTCGATGTCATCACTTGATCCACCGAAGGAGGTGTAGTTGCTTCCGGCTTCCTTGATTGCGCTCATTCTGTCAGCGAAATCTGTAAGGTCACCATCGAATACTTCATAGAGCTTCTTGATTCCCTCTTCGTCGAGCTTCATCATGCCATCCATAAGCTCCTTAACTCCGTCGTCGAGTTTGATTACGCCGTCGTCAAGTTCCTTTGCACCGTCGTTAAGCTTCTTGGCACCGTCATCAAGCTGACCTGCGCCGTTTAAGAGCTCGTGTGCTCCGCTGTTGAGTTCGCCTGCACCGCTCTGAAGCTCTACTGTTCCGGTGCTGAGCTTTGCTGCACCATCGCTGAGCTTTGCTGCTCCATCGTTGAGTTCGCCATTCTTTGATGCAAGTGTATTTGTTCCGGCTGCAAGCTGACCTGCGCCTGCTGAGAGCTGGCCAATGCCGCTATCAAGCTGATCAACGCCTCCATATACCTGCCTTGCTCCTGCTGCAATCTGAGAAGTTCCATCCTTGAGCTGTCCGGCCTTTGCCTCTACTGTTTCAAGTACGCTGCCAAGGTTATCAGGATCGATACCATTTGATCTCATTGTTTCCTTGGCTCCATTAAGTTTTCCTTCTACCTCTGAGATTGATGCAAGTGCTGCATCTGTTGCTCCTACAAGGGCTTCATATTTTGCAACTGCTATAGCACCCTGCTTAAGATCAACAACGCCATTTCTGTACTGCTCTGCGCCATCAAGAAGTAAAAGCGCTGTCTGTGCTGCTGTCTTTGCTGACTGAGTTGCCTCTATTGCATTCTGACCGTACTGCTGAGCCATCTGACCATATTGCTGAGCCATAGCTGCTGCCTGCTGTGCCTGCTGTCCGTATGTCTGTGCTGCCTGCTGTGCGCCTGCAAGCTGCTGCTTGGTTATTGCCAGTTCTCCCTGAAGCTCTGCTACAAGCTCCTTGTACTGCTCAATTGTAAGCTCTCCATCTGCTGATGATGAATCTGGAGCACTACCAAGCTGGTTTGCTGAAACTGCTACTGTCTCAGGTGTTGCATCGGGTGTTGTCTCTAGTGCTGCAGCCGGTGTTGTCTCTAATGCTGCAGCCGGTGTTGTCTCTGGGGTTGTAGCCGGTTCTGTAACTGATTCTATAACCGGTTCTGTAGCTGATTCTGTAGCCGGTTCTGTAGCCGGTGTTGCTTCAAGTGTATCAGTTGTGAAATCAAGCTCGTTCTCAGTAAAGTTCGCGTCTTGCTGATAGCTTCCGGATTCTGTGTTCTCAACTACCTGGCCATCGCCCTGCGCTGCCTGCTCCTGAACTACTGCCTGCTCCTGAGCTGCTTCCTGAGTCTGAACTGCTTCCTGAGTCTGAGCTGCTTCCTGAGCCTGAGCTGCTTCCTGAGCCTGAGCTGATTCCTGAACCTGTTCAGTCTCCTGTCCCTGTGCAGCGCCCTGAGCCGCTGCAGCCTGTGCTGCCTGAGCCAGAGCCGCATCAGCCTGTGCAACTCCTGCCTCAAGCTGAGTACGAATCATAGCAGCATCCATCTCACCGCTCTTAATCTCGGGAGTTTCTGCCTGTGCTGCCATAAGCACCTGCTGTGAACCAAGCACCAGTCTTGTTGCATCCTCCTGGGAAACAGGATATCCTGCCATCTGGGCGATCATATCGGCAACGTCTTCATCCCAGCCTGAACCTGTTGCAAGGAAATTCTTTGTCTTCTCAAGCTTAGCCTTCTTAGCGTAGAACTCAGCCATGCTCTGCTGAACCACTGCTGACATGCCATTTATCTTGGTCTTGTACTCAGGAAGAAGTGTTGAAAGAGCTCCAACCTTATCATCAAGTTCCTGCGCGCCTGCCGCAAGCTGTCCTGCGCCTGTCTTAAGTGCTGCAGAACCTGTCTTTGCTGTAGCTGCTCCCTGTGCAAGTGTCTGAGCACCATTATTTACCTGAGCAACACCGTCTGTGTACTGTGCAAGACCATCGCGAAGTGTAGCTGTTCCGCTGGCAAGCTGTCCTGCTCCGTCTGAAAGAGCTCCTGTTCCGCTGTAGAGCTTATCTGTTCCCTCTGCAAGCTTACCTGTTCCATCATAGAGCTTGCCGGTTCCGTCCTTAAGGTCTGTTGTTCCGTTATAGAGCTTGCCTGTTCCGTCTCTAAGCTCCTTTGTTCCATTCTTAAGAGTCTTTGTTCCATCTACGAGTTTTGTGGAACCATCATTAAGTTCACCCATGTCACTCTTAAGGTCTTCGATCTTATCTGAACCTGTGATATCTGTCATTCCAAAGTCTGAAAGGATATCTGAGCTTGCCATTGTAATTGTCATTCCAAGCTCAAAGCAGCTTGTATCAGCTGTGATCTCGAAAGAGTTTGAAAGCTTTTCCTTGATATCATCTCCATCCTCAAGCTCATCCCACTTGTCATCAGAGATATCAAGACTTTCCTTAAGTCCGGGAAGTGCAACGCCCATAACCACATAGTTACCACCATCTGAAATAACCTTACCGTTTGATATCTCAACATTTGTAAACTTATCTGAATCAAGCATCATGCCTGAAACCATTGCAAAAGGTGTATAAACCTCAATATCTTTTCCATCGACATTTACTGTCTGCTTTGCATTGTTCTCATACTCAAAACGGATTGTTACTCTTCCGCTCTTTCCTGCAAGTTCCTCAGGAGAAATCTCTTTTCCATCCAAGGTATATGTGATATTCATTGTTACAGGAAGCTCCTTGTCGGTAGTTCCCTGATAGTAGATGTCAGACCCTTCAGCATTCCAGGTAAGTGTTCCGTCGCCGTTGTCTGTGAAAGTCTCAGATCCCTTGACATTTACAATGTTCTTAAGCTCTGTAGTATCAGCAAGCTCAGATGAAGCAGTGGCATTCTTAAGCCATTCACTTACGATGACATCATTTACTGCTCCGTTAGCATCTGCTGTTACATAAACTGTCTCAACCTTACCTGCCTCTGAGGATGAACCTGCAAGTGCTGAGTTTGAAACCATTGTTTCCTCAAGAACTGACTCCTGCGTGGTAGCTTCAACAGCTGCCACAGCCTGTGTATCTGTAGTAGCCTTGCCACAAGCTACAGTCATAACTGCAAGCATTGTCGCCATAACTACTGATAATGATTTAATAAGATTCTTTCTTATCATGATGATCTCCTCCTTAATTCATCTGCATAACGCTTTATGCAACTCTATGTCTGTGAATCATGTCCCCAAAATGATGCTTCTCTGTCTCCACTCCCTTAAGTCCGAATGTTGTCCTCATGATCAGTCCATCAAAGATCATGTACATTGCAGGAAGTGCCAGAAGAACTGTAAACATACTGATTATTGCACCCCTTGACATAAGCATGCACAGTGAGCCAATCATATCAATACTTGATATAAGTCCAACTCCGAAGGTTGCTGCGAAGAAGCTAAGCGCACTTACAATAACTGACTTCATGCTTGTTGAAAGAGCTATAAGAGTCGCTTCTTTCTTGTCGTGTCCTGCACTTCTTTCGCTCAGATACCTTGTTGTCATCAGGATAGCGTAGTCAACGGTTGCACCAAGCTGTATTGTTCCGATTACTACTGATGAGATGAAAGGTATAACTGTCTTTGTGTAGTATGGAAGTCCCATATTTACAAAGATCGCAAATTCAATAACTGCAACCAGAATAAATGGAAGTGATAATGACTTAAGCACAAATGCGATGATCAGGAATACCAGTCCGATTGAAACAATGTTTACAACCTGGAAGTCATGGTTTGTTATGTTGATCAGGTCTTTTGTACAAGGTGCCTCACCAACTACCATAGCCTTTGGATCATAGCTCTTTACGATGCTGTCAACAGCTGAAATCTGCGCATTTATCTCATCGGAAGCTATTTTATAATCAGTTGTCAAAAGAACTAACTTCCACTCGTCACTTTCAAGCTTCTCTGTCACATCTGCCGGTATGAAGCTTCTTGGAATAGATGGTCCGATAACTGAATCGGTACTAAGCACTGAAAGAATTCCATCTGTAGCCTTAAGCTCTCTGATCATCTCGTTCATTGATGCGCTGTCCAGGTTCTTGTCCACAAGAAGCATGTATGCTGAGTTCATCTCAAACTTCTCATCAACCTTGTTGGCGCCCTGTACGCTCTCAAGCTTATCCGGAAGTGTCTGTGTCAGATCATAGTAGACACTTGTGTGGTTGTTTCCGTAAATTGCAGGGAACAAAAGCACAAGGAATATCGCAAAGAAAGCCAGATAGTGCTTTGCTACAAACTGTGGTATCTTCACAAACTCATTTACAATTGGCCTATGCTTGGTCTTCTCAATCCATTTATCAAAGACAAGGATCATACTTGGAAGAATTGTTACACATCCAATAACGCCAAAGACAACGCCCTTAGCCATAACAACGCCAAGATCAAATCCAAGTGTAAAGCTCATAAAGCACAGCGCAATGAAACCGGCAATTGTTGTTATTGAGCTTCCGATAACTGACTGGAAAGTTGCTGAAATGGCATTTGCCATAGCTTCCTTCTTGTCAGAAGTCTTTTCAAGCTCTTCCTGATAGCTGTGCCACAGGAATATTGAATAGTCCAGGGTAACTCCCAGCTGCAAAACCGCAGAAAGTGACTGGGTTACAAAAGAAATCTCACCTTTGAAAACGTTGGTACCCATGTTGTAGACAATTGCCATTCCTATGCTTAATAGGAAGAACAGTGGAATCAGATAAGAATCCATTGTCAGTGAAAGAACGATGACTGCCAGAAAAACCGCAATACCTACATATATTGGCGTCTCCTTCATTGCCAGATCCTTGGTGTCTGTAACGATGGCGCTCATTCCACTCATGAAGCACTGCTTATTGGATATCTTACGGATATCTGCAATTGCATCCATTGTTGCGTCCGCCGATGTTCCCTCGTCAAAGATTACAAACATCATGGTCGCATCATCTGCGTTGAACGCCTCGTAGACATCACTCGGCATCATCTCCATAGGTACGCTGATGTCCATAACCGAGTCATACCAGATGACGTCTGAAACGTGGTCCACGTTTTCTATTTTTGATTTAAGATTAGCAACATCTTTTTCATCCATGCCCTCTGCTACGTAAAGGACAAATGCTCCTGTTCCAAACTGATCAAGCAGAACATCCTGCCCTTTCATAGTCTCAATATCCTTTGGAAGATATGTAAGGATATCGTAGTTGACTCTCGTATTGAAGTAGCCGATAGCGGATGGAATAAGAAGTGCTATTGCCGCAATAAGAATAACATATCTTAGCTTTACTATCAATTCTGAAAGCTTATTCATACAACTGCCTCCCCAAAAATAATTATTGACCAATGGTCATTTTCATATTATGGTATATCATATAAATGACCGTTGGTCAACTTTTTATTTCCAAAAAAAAATAAAAAATTTATAAATATTCATCATTAAATATGTTAGGATTAAATTATGGGAAAAGCAGAAGCAAACAAGAAACTAAAGATGGAAAGCCTGTTAAACACAGCTTTTGAACTATTCACAAGTCAGGGGATCAACAAAACCTCCATTTCTGACATAGTAGAGAAGGCCGGTGTTGCCAAAGGCACATTTTATCTGTATTTCAAGGATAAATATGATATAAGGAACAGACTCATTGCCCACAAGTCGTCCCTTTTATTTATGCAGGCATACAAAGCCCTTGAAGATGAGGGAATTGATAAATTCGAAGACAGGATCATCTTCATTATGGACTATGTCCTGGATGAACTTGCAGCCAACAAAGGCCTGCTTGCTTTCATTTATAAGGATCTTTCCTGGGCTGTTTTCAAAAGAGCTCTGACCTCTCCTCTCAATGAGGACGATGTGGACTTTGCAGAGATCTACCGCAAAATGATAGAGGAATCAGGACTGAACTTAAGAGATCCCGAAATCATGCTGTTTATGATAATCGAGCTCGTCGGATCAACAGGTTATAGTTCCATCATGTTCAGTGATCCTGTTTCATTAAAAGACCTTAAACCCCACCTTGAAGAAACTGTAAGAAATATCATAAAAGAATATACTGTTGACTAACTTAAACAGCAGCCAGGATATCATAATCCTGACTGCTGTTCTTATTTATTACTTATTTTTTTGCTTTATCCGCTGCCTTTATAGCTCTCTTATTTTCATACATATTTCTGTCAGAGCGTCCAAATACATCGGCAACCTTTTTGTCTTTGTAGAATCTTGAAACCCCGGCAGCAATAACTACTTTTCCGGATTTCTGATTCTTTCGATTACTCCTGGCTATTTTTTCCATACAGGAATCGAGATTCTCGTAGTCTTCACCCATGATTATTGCAGCAAACTCATCCCCGCCAAGCCTGAAAACAGGGCTGTGCTTAAAGGTCTCACATATTATTGAGCATCCATCCTGTATGTACTTATCACCCGCCTGGTGGCCCTTTGTATCGTTAATAAACTTTAGGTCATTCAGGTCAAAGACAGCCACTGCAAACTCGGGCTCTTTTCCCTTTTGAATCTCTTTATTAAGCTGAAGCTCCATGTCCACATAGGCATGCTTGTTTTTAACACCCGTTAGCTCATCAACATAAGCTTCTTCCTTTGCAAGGTTGAGCTTATGGACATATTCCAGTTCCCTCTTTGTTTCTTCAGAAACATTGATGATTGCAAGGATTATCTTGTCCTCATCTCTCTCATGAACCATAGCAGCCTTGATATGAATATAAACTATCTTCTTATCTATAAAGAGTCTGTACTTTATGGAAAACAATCCTTTTTCCTTTATGTCACGAAGAATAGTCTCCTTATTGAATATATTCTTAAAATAATCATAGTCTTCACTGTAAACTACTACCTTTCCTTCCTTTAAAGCATTTTCATAGAAGTTTTCTCCCTCCGGAGAGCTTTTAAGGACAGAGTAGTACTCCCGAGAACTGGACAGTGAATAGTGATCTGTCTTGGGATCAATAGTATAAAGAGCCATAATGTCGCCCGCAATAGCGGAAATACGAGCATTTGCAATGCTCTCTTCCCTCATCTTCTCAAGGGCTTCCTTATGTCTCATCTGAGCGTCAACATTATTTACGCCAATAATGATGTAATTGCCTTTGTTCCTGATTCTGACAATTTTCAAATTGACATATATGGGCTCGCCCTTTACGATATTGCGGTAGGTATGTGTAAAAATACCATTCTCATCAAGGTTCTTTTCAATATTCTCCTTTGTAAAGATCTTAAGAAATTCTTCCCTGTCATCCTTGTGGATCATAACCTGAGCATCTCTTTCGGTCTGTCCAAAGAAGTCTTTTCCCTTACGTTCCAAAGACATATCCCTGTTAGCTCCATCCGGCAGATACTCCGTGAACTCATCCGTGTCCATATTTACATAATACAAATGAGCATAGTCCTCCGAAAGTGCCCTTGCAACGTAGTTGTAAGTAAGAGCAGTATTTCCAGATGGCCCATCTGACACAGATAATATTGCCACCACTACCGCAGCAGCGCTGTTTGTTGGATTAACTGCAACCCTCCTTATAAAGAGCTGGATTGTCTTGCCGTCCTTTGTTCTGTCATCAAGTATGACACCGTTTCCATCTTTACCGCACTGTATCACAGCATTTAGTGTGTAGACACCTGACTGTCCTTTTAAATCATCCAGCATAAACTCGCTTATTCCGGCACTTTTTGGAAAATTTCGCTCAAAGAAAAGTCTGAAAGTCTCATTACAACGCACCACAAGTATCCTGTCCTCATGGCACTCAAGCATTACCATTGGCCATACATCAAAATAATCGTCAAGGCCATTATCCTCAGAACCTGCGACAGAAAGATCGTACATGCTCACCTTACCAAGCTGAACATAATAGTCGGTCTCCTCAGGATTTTCAAATGTAGTAAAAGCTCCTTTTCTTCTGATCTCCTGAATTTCTTCAATTGAAATTGGTTTGCTAAAATAGTAGCCCTGCAGTTTCGTGCATCCAATTTCTTTAAGAAACTCCATCTGCTCTTTTGTCTCAACACCCTCTGCGATAGTTTCCATGCCAAGGGCCATAGCCATCTTTACCAGCTCAGTAAGGATGATCCTGGTGCTCTTTGACTGCTCTATCTGCCTCACAAACAGCATATCGATCTTAAGAAGATCAAAAGGAATCTTCTGAAGGATACTGGGAGATGAATAGCCGCTTCCATAATCGTCCATCCATACTGTAAAACCAAGCTCCTTAAATCGCTCGACCCTGCCCTTTATAAATTCCACATCATCGGCAATTACACTCTCTGTAATCTCAATTACCAGCTTATCCCTTGATAGCCCCGATGCGTCAACGCGCTTTCTTACTTCCTCAACAATGTCGCAGGCATAGAAATCTGCCCTGGAGAAATTAACGGACTCCGGAACCACATAAATACCATGATCCATCTGTCCCTTTAGTTTCAAAAGAACCTGATCCACCATATAAAGATCAAGCTTATATATACTATTGGTCTCTTCAAGATAAGGTATAAAATCTGCAGGACTTACCATTCCTTTTTCAGGATCGATCCATCTTGCAAGAGCCTCCTCATTGCAGACCCTGCCATTTGCAGTTCTGATAATGGGCTGGTGATACACCTTTATCCACCCTTCCTCAAGCGCTCTGCCAAAGTTTTCAATTATGTACTGGCGCTTTTCGATTTGGACAGTCATAGACTGGTTAAAAACATAAATTCTGGATTCATAGTCATTTTTACTTGAATCACAGGCAATCTTGGCCATATCACAGGCCGCGGTTATAGAAGTATTGTCGTTGTCATAATAATAGACTCCCACCCTTAGAGGCATAGTCCTGCCCTCGTTAAGGCTACGGGACTGATCTATTATTTCATTGGCAATTCGGAGAGCATCCTGAGAATCTGTAAATACGCAGAAATGATCCGCACTGAATCTGCTACAGTTTTCGTTGGGGAAATGTGAAAGAAGCACCTTTGTAAAGCAGGTGAGGAACCTGTCCCCCTCTGCCATTCCATATTTGTAGTTATAGCTTTTCATTCCATTGAAATCCAGGAAAAGAATAACCGGAATGCGCCCGTTTTTTCGCATCTCACGGCAACCCTCGTCACCCAGTTCAAAGAAATAAGACATTGACGGAAGGCCTGTCAGATAATCATAGCTTACACGTCTGTTTAGATTTCTTTCACGAAGGATTGAACTTATTATTGACGAAACGCCCCCCTCAAGAGGCTCATCATTCTCTATATATGGACCAAGATCAGCATAGGTTACAAACGCAAGTCTGACACCGTTTTCTTTGAATATATGTCGTCCGTGAGCATGAACGATTCTGTACTCACCATATTTTTTGCTTCTGTAAACAACATCATAAGGAGCTTCATCTACAGCAAACCTGTAGGCAGCATCAGCAATATCAGCCACATCATCAGGATGTGTCTCTCTGTACATGTCGTTATCCATAAGTTCATAGGTATCTGCCCTGTCATCATATCCAAACATGTCAAGAAAACCCTGAGAAAGGACCAGCGTTACAACCCTCTTATTGAGGAACTGATAAATAGCAAAGGGAACCTGACTCTTTTCCAGTAAAGAAAACTCTGCGCTGTCATACTCGTACTTTTTCAAAATAATTCCTCCAGATGTTTGAAAAAGATATAATAGCTGATAATATCCATCATATATCATTTTAACATACACGGTATTTGGTTTCCTTAATTTCACTAAAGTTTTATAAACAACATTCAAAATACCATATTGAATTTTTCAGTTTATGATATAATTTCCTTTAGAGGTAAAATCGATGATTAGTGGCAAAAAAATAGTCGCATTATGTACTTACAGAATACATGACTCTCAGGTCTTTACCTTTATCACTGAGCTTAACGAGCTGCTTAAGAAAGCCGACAGCCGTATGTTCATCTATGCCATGAATGCCGAAATTGGTAACAGTGGCGGATTTCTTGCAGAGACCAAGGTCTTTGATCTTATTCCCTTTGACAAAGTTGATGCTGTTATCATCATGGACGAAAAGATCAAAAGCCATGAAACGAGCCAGCATATAATAGATAATGCAAAAGCCGCCAAAGTTCCCGCGATTGTAATTGACGGCGAATTTGAAGATGTATCCATTGTTGATTTTGACTATAAAAAGGGTTTTGAACAGGTCGTTCGCCATGTCATTGAGGATCACAAATCCAGGAGGCCTCACTTCATGGCCGGCAAACGGGAAAGCATATTCTCCAATGAGAGAATAGATGTCTTTAAGAAAGTCCTTGCAGACAACAATATAGCCTATGACGATACCATGCTAAGTTACGGTGATTTCTGGGCAGTACCTTCAAGAGCAGCAACTGAGGAGATTCTAAAAAGAGATACTCTCCCCGATGCAATAATCTGTGCAAACGACATCATGGCAATCAACGTCTGCGACGTTCTTGGAAGCCATGGCATCAAAGTCCCTGAAGACGTGATGGTATCCGGCTTTGACGGAATTGACGAGGCGTCTCTTGCCACCCCCGGCATAACAACAGCCAAGTGCGACAGTGTTGACCTAGCCAATATAGTAATGGAAGTTGTGAATGAGAGCTTCCAGAGAAAAGAGATCACCCGCAGATACGTTATTCCAAAATTTATCGCCAATGAATCCTGTGGATGTCCCAGATGTGCCCCCAGTGCCATTTCAGCGATCCACGGCTTTAACAATAGATTTTATCATCATCAGGATGACATTCATATAATGCAGGACTTCACATCCAGGATCATGAGCAGTGATTCCCTAAGCGCCTGTCTTCACTACCTGAGAAACCCTCTTTCCAACAACATGTGTATTGTAGTGGATAAGAGCTGTTTCAATGAAGAAGTGAACTACTTCCTGGAAGAATCCGATTGCAAGGAGCAGGTGATCATCTATGATTCCTACATAGATGAAGACCGGATTTCTCCTTTTGATCCCGATACGGTTGTACCTCATTTGGATCAGTTTCTGGAGAACGGCTATCCTCTCATATTCAACGCCCTTGAGTATATGAGGAAGTCCCCCGGATTTATATGCTACACCTATCCACGCTATGACATGATAGATT
>JAEEGL015654445.1_pt1 | contig 14090 bp, 8 predicted proteins | sample 9134231 | NCBI WGS metagenome assembly JAEEGL01 (sample SAMN16246548, study PRJNA631951) | gut metagenome | biome: gut microbiome; feature: rumen; material: fiber-attached | host: Bos | place: Iran: Karaj | collected 2018-10 | reverse complement strand
GAAACACGCGACTTCAATGAAGATATAGTTGAGCGCACCTATGCAGAGTTTACCGATGGTGTAATGAATGTCCTCAATGAGTACAATTTCAAGCAGTTTATGCTTGCCATTAAGTCGGCTGGATTCATTTCTTCAAGACTCGTCAATTCGAATATGGCACTTGACTTTGCCTATACCATCTATCTGCTATTAAAGGAATCAGGCGAAGTGGCAGTTGAAGACATTAAGCGTTATGTGCAAAAGTGGTATGTGCTTTCAGTCCTCACGGGAAGATATAGCAGCTCTCCAGAAACGGCCTTTGCAAAAGACATTCGAAGAATACGGGAGTCTGGTGTGTTGGCAATTCTGAAGGAAATAGAGGATGCACAATTGTCTGATAACTTTTGGGATGTGGCACTGGTACAGAATCTCACTTATACTTCTACCAACAATCCCACCTATCTCGTGTTCCTTGCTGCCCAAATTTTCTTTAATGACACATCATTCCTGTCAAACAATGTGCCAGTCCGAGAACTGATAGCTTTGGGTGGTGACGTTCATCACATTTTCCCTAAGCAATACCTAATGGACTTTCATTTCGACAAAACGCTCTATAATCAAGAGGCAAACTTTGTGTTTCTTGACCGTCCTGTCAATATTTCTATTGGCAAAAAAGCACCTAATGTATATTTAAAAGAAGCCAAGGAACGTTGTATGAATACATCTTCTGAACAAACTGGGCTGATTAACGATATAGACAAGTTCTATGCAAATCTGGAAACCAACTGCGTACCTGTCGAAACGATTGAGATGGACTTTAATTCTTATGATGATTTCCTTGATAAGCGCCGGAAAATGATGGCAGCAAAAATAAAGAAGTACTATTATAGTTTGTAGTCATAGAAACTAAATAGGCATCATTATGAAAGAAAATAATAAATTAGCTAATTCTATTTGTGAATTTGTAAAGAGATCAAAGAAAAAAGGATTGGTAGAGATTCCTCTGCCAACAGGATTCGGCAAAACTCATGCGGTCATGCAAGCAATGTCGGTGATGGCGGATAGAGAGACAGGTTCATTCTCTGATGTAAAAAGGATTATCTTTACTACTACGCTCAAGAAAAATCTGCCTGTAGAGAAATTGAGGGACTATTATAAGGGAGATTTTGATAAAGAAGTCCTTTTGCTTAAATCAAATGTGGACTCTCTCATTGACTTTCATGTTGATGGTGGTCTGTCTAAGATTCCAGAGAAGTTCAAGGATGATGCGTTTTACAAAATGGTTAAACGGCTTGATCATCTTAAGACGTTACAAGCCAAGAAAGAGAAGTCGTCTGACGATTTATACTTTATCCAAGAACTGAAGGAGCGTGTTAACGAAGATGAGCAAGCATTCAGGAAACACATCCGAAGTGTTTTACATGAAAACTTCAAAACATCTAAAGAGCAAAAGAAAGCGATAAAAAAGAAGTCAGAGTTTCAATGGATAGAAAAATTATATCCATATATCTTCATAGACGAAAAGAAAGTAATCTTTATGACTATGAGAAAATTGCTTTCTGGCTTGTCGCCATTGGCTGGATCTGGTAATAGTTTGTTGACCGAAGATTTTTTGAAAGGCGCTGTCCTTTTTATTGATGAGTATGATGCGACAAAAAAGGATGTGAAGGATGAAATCATTGAAGAACAGCTAAGAGAACGTTTGGATTTAGTCCGAGTTTTCCGGAGTGTGCATAACGCTCTTCATTCTGAGCGCTTTTCTAATGATTTGTTGGATATCCTTTATGAAGACGAAAACAATCTACAGAATTTTTACAAAAGTATTATTACTCATGCAGATGAACTTTACGATAGATTCTATCTGGATCTGTCTTATAGACAACAAGACGACTTGGTTGACAGGAAAAAGAATTTTCTTTTCTATGATTCCCAATTTCAAACCATATTGGAAGAAGGAAAATATACCATTTTTGCCAAAAAGGACGATGCACGTCATAGGATGAGTATCATCAAAGGCGAAAACGGTTCTTCCATAGAAGGAAACGTGGCATTACAAGATTTGCTACGTAAAATAGATGCGTTTATGAAACGCTTTTCATATTTCATATGGCGATGGGCAAACGCATATATGATAAAGGAAAATAACAAGCGCACTGAGCGTATAGATAAAGATGGTATTGAGTTGGATAAGATGACGGTTGATAATGCGGCTTATTCGATTATAGACAAGTTTCTGTCAGATCGGCAGGAAAAAAGAATCATCTTCAGCTACTATTCAAAAATGAATATGCAAGCTATTCGTGATGGACAACGTTTACCGTATTCATATTTTGCTAATGGTTTTACCATGTTTGAATTGGAGGACAATGATGACTATAACGATGATACTGTGATGAGCATGGTCAAGATAAAAGATACGCCAGAAAGTATCATGGCATTTATTGCAGAAAATGCGTTGGTATTTGCCATATCTGCCACAGCTGCCATACCATCTGCTACAGGAAACTATTGCCGTGATTATCTAAAGGAAGTGTTGAAATATGATTTCCATTCGCTTCCAGAAGAAGATGCTGAATTGACAGATTTTATTCGAAATGAACTTAGAACACGCAATGAGCCATACCGTAACGAAATAAGAATTGATGTAAATGACATTCCTGAAGATGACGAACTAATCAAAGTGAGGTTAATTGACTGTTTTACGGTTAAAGAGAGTGCTAAATTGTGCATTGATAAGATAGAACTTGTAACGTCAGAACTTGGTGAAGATAAATGTTCTTATTATGCTAATAAATACATAAGGTTGGCATTCGTGACGAGAATGTTTGCTAACGAAAGAGGCCAACAGACATTATTATATTTGGGGAAAGCTTTACCCAAGGACTCCGAGGGTAGTACTTTGAAGAAGTCTGTTCTGGGCTATATCATTGACATGGTCAATAAAGATGCTGCTTTAGAAGATCAATGCACGATTCAGTCTGCAATACTTACAAGTAGTAACTTTGACGAGACTAAAGAACAGATTTGCGAACGGCTAAAGAATGGTGATAAACTTATTATCTTCTCATCATATCAGACGGTAGGAGCTGGCCAGAACCTTCAGTATCCTATAAACGGTGCGTACAAAGATAATATAGTGACTCTTCCTCATTCATATAATTACGAAAAAGAAGAACGAGACATCGATAGCATCTATTTGGATGACATTACTTATTTGACTGAGAATATCAATGATGTAAAGCATTTCGATCTCAGACGAAATATGTATCATCTAATGCAGGTTATGGAGTGTTATGCTAACTATGAAATAAGTATTGAGACAAAGCGCGAACTCATAAAAGCAGGCTTTAATAGCCTTCAAAATATTCATCCCAAGTGTAATGCTTCATTAAATGATGCTCAAAGCATAAAACTTCATGTTACCAGAGATGTTATACAAGCCATTGGGCGAATGGGAAGAACCTGTATGCGCAACAAGCATATCAGTATATACATCTATGAGAAAGTGTTACGCCAGTTAGACCATGAAATTTTGATGTCTGAATTCAATTCGGAGGAAGTTAAAGCTATCGGCAAAAAGTTAAGTACGAATGAGACGAGTGTATTTGTCGAGGACCAACCTTTGCAATTGGCAATGCTTCGTGCAAACACAATATCAGTACAAGTATCTGCAAAGATCCTGAGCACTGTCAGAAGGAGCTTTAAAGGGGAATGGAGTGAAAATGATATGCGATTATGGAAAGAACTCAGAGAATTGGTATTAAAGCACCCTACTGGGAGTGATGAAGAATTTAGGGATAACATTATGCGAGCATATTATATCAATGGTGTGCAACCGCTGAATGAGTATCTATTCTCAGTGAACAATAACAGTTATCGTAATATCCACGTCTGGTTTGCCGATGAAGATTCTTTTAGAAATAGCAAACTAATTTTTAAGGATGACACAGGTAGAATGATAGTCCACAGATGTAGCGAAGAGGATGCAAGATTGCAGACATTGTTAAAGATTAAGGGCATTCGTGAATTGTTTAAAGAGCGAGGCTATGCAGAACATTTTCAGGCTAAGAAATACATTATGTCGCCAGCCTTATATACCAATATTTACAAAGGCACTTTGGGTGAGGTTTGTGGACGTTTCATTATAGAAAACTCAACATTGCTGAAGTTAGAGGAGATTCAGGACGGCAGTCAGTTTGAGTATTTTGATTATAAACTTGAGGCGTATCCCGGTGTATATATAGATTTTAAGCATTGGAAAATAAGTTCTGCATCTTATAATGACAAAGACTCTGTTATGGCTGAGATACGCAGAAAAATGGAACAGATTCATGCCCAACGAGTTTATATAATTGGCATTTTGAAAGATTCAGACTCTGCTGTGAGCGTTTCTGCTGACGAACGGATAATTACAATTCCGTATTTAGTTGACGAAAATGGAGTGGTTGTTTATGATATGCTTAAATACATAAAGGAGGTTTGAATTATGAAGATTAGGACAAATAAAATAAGATTCAGTCTGAATACAGAAAAAATCCTATCACTATTTGACGTGTTCTACATTAAATATAAAGGACAGATATTTGATAAAAATATTTTGGATATGGATTTGGGGTCAGAACACAAGGCCAAAGCTGTGCTCTATCTGTATGGGAAAAGTGCTTTTATGCTATTCGATAAGAATCAGATTACTGTTGAAGAACTTCACGAGGTTCTTAATCAAGATTACAATCAACCAGTAATTGATGTAATGCGTCAAAAGAACTTTAATGAGGATTATCAGCAGATAACTCTTTTCCGGCTTCTTATGAATGGTCTCCATAACAATTACAGTAAAGCCGTAATGTATAATAATCTGACGGGAAGATTATATTATTTCGATAAAAAGTGGAGATATAAAAGGGGCGACATGGATAGAATATGGTGTTTGAACATATCTCTGAATGAAGATTGTACAATAACAGCTGCTGTTGAAACTTTTATGTCTGTTAAAGACACTTATAATCGGAATAGTGATATTAGATTGGTATTCGATGAAAAGACAAGCCAGCTAAGAAAACCGACTAAAGCTGATAAGCAGCAGATATTGTATGTCAAGCAAAGTTATGGTTGGAATTCCCAAGTAAAAGCATTGGATTTCAGTGACAAGAACCGTTATGAGACTTCTAAGTATGGAGTTTTGCATCAGTTCAAGGAAGACATGGAAGCGTGTTATTCAGGGTTGGTTGCTTTTAATTGGATAGAATATGATGCAGAGGACATTACCATGAATGACCTTGAAATTGAAGCGGTAGAAGAACGGAACTTCCAAGACCGTTACAACAGCAAAGGTTTGAATCTCATCAGCACATTGGGTGAAGAGGGAAATTCTTTGTTGTCACAAATAAAGGGAGAATTGGCTTCTAGAGGTATTGGGTTTACCGTGTCTGATGATGTGGATAGTGAAACTTTTAATTTCGTATTGGTAAAGGGGAAAGATTCATATATTGATGGTGAGGATCCTTATCAGAAAACGAAAGGATACCATGTACAGCATATCACAGACAGGAAACTCTCTGAAGAAATGATGAATGTAATTCTTTCTGAAGCAATTATTAAAGATGATATAAGAATGGGGCGCATTGATGTTGCAGACTGGACCTCATATGGCTTTTCTAATGACATTTACTTTGCGAAAAGAGATAAGAATGATATTTTCTATGTTATCAAGGTAAAAACTGACGGAAATATTGAACGGAGAAAATTTGATGTTCCTGACACTTATGAGGATGCTGTGATCAAATCTTCATTCCTAAAGAAAAACGATTCAGGCAAAATAGACTCTGACATCGAGTTTCTTGTATGGATGGATTATGATGACATGTATGCATTCAAAAAATCGAATGAGATACTACTTCCTGAGATGGAAGAACTTAGCAGAGTGGTAAAACAAATTAATTCTCGAAAGGAATACTCGTTTGAAGAGTTATTGCCTTTAATCGATTCATCAGACTGCTCTAAAGAATATGTATCGAATATAAAGGAGTCTCTGAGCGAGAGAGAATATTTCTCTACAAAAGAGTTGTGCTCGATAATAAAAGGGCGTAGTACTGAAGGGATGAAAATGAGAAAACATCTTGAGAACAACGGTATCGTATTACGAGTATCTAAAGGGAAGGATAGCGGTAATGGCTTGATTAATTATACTGGAGTTAAGTGCTTTAAGGAACCTAATAATGATTCGATATGCAGATTCTATGTAGGAAAGAAGGATGGAATTTCTAATTATCATCTCGAAAAATCTGTGTTAATACGTAGTGCTGTCAGATTAAATGAGAAGCCTATTGATATGGATTTTATTGGGAATATTCTAAAATTACCTCAAGTTACTTTTGTAAAAAGTGGTCAATATAGCGTCCATCCATTTATATATAAATTCCTTACTGAATTTATGGCAGTGGGATGTTGAAAGGTATCTTTGAAACTGTAATAATAGATCTATATTAACGTTAAAGAAATAAAGGAGATATGAACATATACGAAACATTCGACAATCTGCGCTACCATCACGAGAACGAGGTGGTGGAGTTCAAGAAGGCGGAGAACAGTTTCAGTTTCGATGAACTGGGTAAGTACTTCTCGGCATTGAGTAATGAGGCGAACTTGAGGGATAAGGATTTTGGTTGGCTGGTGTTCGGTGTGCATGACAAGACGCGCGAGATATTAGGTACATCGTACAAGAATGGGATGAAGAGCCTGCAGAAGTTGAAGTATGACTTGTCGCAACACACCACTGACCGTAATACTTTCAGGGACATCTACGAACTGGAGGTTGAGGACAAGCGGGTGCTGATGTTCCAGATACCGGCTGCACCGCGTGGTATTCCGATAGCTTGGCAGGGACATTTCTATGCGCGACGTGGTGAGAGTTTGGTGGCACTTGACATGAGCAAGTATGAGGAGATACGCAGGCAGACATCGGATTTCGACTGGTCGAAGCAGATAGTTGACGGTGCGACGATTGCTGATTTGGACGAGAAGGCCATCAAGGAGGCTCGCGAGGGATATAAGGAGCACTATCCGAACCAAAAGAAGGTGGTGGATACTTGGAGCGACGAGGTGTTCCTGAACAAGGCGAAGCTAACCATCGACGGCAAAATGACCAATGCAGCTATATTATTGCTTGGTAAGCCGGAGTCATTGCACTACATCAATCATATCGGGGAGATTGTCTGGCGACTGGCTGGTATGGATAATGTGGGACAAGTGTTCACTATTCCGTTCCTGCTGACGACAACGGAGGTGATGCACAAGATCAGGAACTATCCGTTCAAGATTTTCCCCAACAACAGTTTCCTGCCTGGCGAGGGCATGAAGTACGACAACGAGGTAATACTCGAAGCCCTTCATAACTGCATAGCCCACCAAAACTATGCTGAGAATGCCCGCATCATCGTGACAGAGCGTGATAATGAACTGGAATTCAGGAACAGCGGCGGTTTCTATGATGGAACCTACGAGGATTACATCACGGGAGAACGCATCCCTAAGAAGTATCGTAACCCATTCTTGGCTCAGGCAATGGCAAACATCAAGATGATTGATACTGAGGGTTTCGGCATTCACAAGATGTTCGTTTCGCAGAAAGACCGTTATCTGCCGATGCCCGACTACGATAAGAGTGATAGCGATACCGTGGTGCTGACATTGCCTGGCACCGTCATCGACGAAAACTACAGTTTGTTGTTGTTGGAGAATTCGGATATTGACCTTGCAACAACGGTACTGCTTGATAAGGTGCAGAAAGGTAAATCTATCAGTGACGAAGCTATAAAAATGCTGAGAAAGAAAGGACTGATAGAGGGTCGCAAGCCTCATCTGTATGTTTCAAAGCAGATAGCTAAGGTTACCAACAAACAGATTGAATATACTTTGAAGAAGGGGTTCAATGATGCTGAATGTCAAGAGTGGATTATTAAGGCATTGAAAGACCACAAGGAACTAAGTCGTAAACAGATTAATGAATTGCTCTGGAATAAGTTGCCAGTAGATTATACAGACACGCAACGTGTTAATAAAATCGGTAATTTAATTATGAAGTTAAAACGTCAAGGTGTTATAAAGACAGACGAGAAGCGTTCATGGCATTTGGCATAAGTTATTTATGTGGGGTTACGTGAAAATTACGTGAGATTACGTGGAAATTTACGCGACTTTTACGTGAGAATTTACGCGAGAATCTTTGGAAAGCCCTTTATTTAGGGCATTCTTGCTAAGAAAATTTAAGCGACTTTAAGCGAGACCTTAAGTGAGATTTAGACGAGCTTAGACGAAAATTTACCCAATTTTTCATTTTTGCAAGCGCGACTTGCAAAATTCGTGGTTTCGGCTGATAGCGAATTTGTGCAAGCGCCGCTTGCACAAATCACTTGGTACCACCATATTTCGATGCTCCCCAAGATAAAAGATCTGACTTTGCGTGCTTTTTATATGACGGAGGCAAGCATTCAAGGATGGAGTCGAGACATCATGATGATGCAGATAGAAGACGGCTATCACAAGAAAGCCGTTGCTTTGCCTAACAATTTCGACACAACCCGAGAGTGTAAAGTAAACTGTGTCAGGCTACAATAATAGTAGTATAACACAGTTTACTTTACACTCTCTATGTTCGCGAATGTGATATGACTATCTTTAGGCAGCCTTATACCTTTATATAATATACGCGTAAGGAATGATTTTTGCGCAACGTTGCCAGATATTGCTCAACCTCCTTTGTTGGTTCAGAAGCACCCACAATGACCATCTTTCCGATTTTGTCACGACAGAAGAGATAGGCATATTGGCACAATTGCCCTAATGCCTCAGTCACACAATCGAATGGATTAAGGGCTGTCTTGACTTCATAGAGATCATAGAAGTCACTACCTTTAACAACGGCATCAATTCTTTTGGCTCCCACATGGATTTCTGTACCTACATTGTCTTTGCCACTCTCGCTGCAAAGTCTGTCGTATAGTTTGCGCATTAACTCGTTGTGAAGGTTCTTTGTGGTAACAGCATCACCATGACCAGAGCGTGTATCTGAGCTTTGCGGAATGTTGAGGCCAGGCACGAACTTAATATCAGAAGGCTGCGGTTTGTTCTCCAGTATCCTATTCAACTTTTTCAGCCATTGGCCCAAATCGTTATGATCAATGAAAGTATAATCCTCTGCCTTGAACATTTCTGGTGGGTTTGTGTCTACATCACGCAAAGAAGAACGCTTGGCAGATATGGTATAATCAGTGAAATAGTCGAACATTAAGTTTACACAAGCCTCATAGTTCTCGTTTTTAGCAATAAATACCCACGTCGTTGTTGAGGCATCATTTGAGGCATTTTCAAAGATAATGGCGCATCTGTTATCAGACATGCTTATTGTAAAGATGAAAGCATCCTCCTCTTTGCCGTGGTTAATCTCATAGACACGAATAAGTTTTCTGTCGTTTTGAAGGCTGGCAAGATTGTACAGATATTCGTTCTTCGACTTTACAAACCTTTTCTTTACAGAATCCGTTGGTTCACCAAAGCATTGCCCAAAAGATCTCTTTCGCGCATTCTGCACTTCCTCCCACCATTCGCCTTTTACTTCCAAATTGCGCCGTAAGGTCCTAACGTATTTGTTAAGCTGATAAAGGTCTGATCTTGCGGGTTCAAGTATTTTCGTTTCGTCATACTTTACCATGATACGCATCTGCTCGAATCGTTGTTCGAAGAAATTGTGAACAAGGTTTAGTATCTCATGTGATTCTGCATCGTTCACCCTAAATGGGGTAACCGCATTGTCAACTTCTCCTTTTATCGTGTGGAAAATCAAGAAATAGCTATTGTAAAAATGAATGTTCCCAGCCCCAAGAGTCATCGTTTTCAATGCTGAGGATGACTTTTGTGGCACAGTCTCAACCTTTGGCGGAATTTCTTTGCGAACCTCCGTATTCTTTCTTTCAGGCAAGAAACTGTCCTTTAGATTGTTGATATAATTATGAATGTCAAAATCCTTAAAGGAGAAAGTTCCTGTTTCAATATCAATAATCACCCAGACAAGAGAAGTCTTTATGGTGTTCTTTCTTGCTTTTGAGAGCCGACTATATACCTGCCCTATAATATTCTCATAGTCCCTTATCTTATGGTCTTTGTAAACGTATCTATTCTTTTTATATATTATAGAGATTAGGCCATGGCTAAATCTTAAAGCAGAGAATTGAATCCTATGTTCAACCTTGCGCTTGGCTTTCTTTTCTATCTTTTCTTGTTTGTCTTTCTTTTCTTTACTTTTTTGCTGTTGCTCCTTTTTCTTCTCTACATTTTTAAGATGCTTTTCAAATTTTTCATTCTCCAAACGAGCAGACAAGTCTAATAGATTAGGCAGTAAAGAAGTATCCAAAAACTTAAATGTATGAATAGAGTAATTCAAAAGGATACGGGTTGAAACATTGTTAATCATAGGGTTGCCTTTTTCAGAATTCAAATAACGAGATATGCCAGTTTCCCACAATCCGAACTCTTCTGAGCCCTTCTTGAATGTGATACAATTCGTTTCGTAATGGAGCTTGCTTAATGATACCGAAATGATTTCACTCTCCTTGTTTTCTTCTTGTACTGACTCAATTCCTGAATTAGAATCATTTTGGGGGACTTCAGTATTTGGGTTAGAAACGTTCTCTGAAAAAGGATCTGTTTTTTCACTTACTTTCTCTTTCTTACTCTTCTTTTTGAACAAGTTCTTTGCTCGCTCTTTCACTTGCATATCTGGTGCGAACTCACGTATAAGCGCCTCATATTGTGCATCAGTTACTTTTGTATTGGGATTCATTTCCTTTGCTGGTTCCAGCCCAGGTTTAGACTTCAAATACTCAACAATAGTTTCTGTTCCAACGTTGAGTTGTTTCAATACTTTGTTCAATCTGATACCCATAATACGATACAAATTTCTTGATGCAAATTTACTAAAAATATCTGAGAAACAGGCACTTTTCTGCAATAGAGCACACAAGTTTAACATGTTTTCAAATTCAATGTATAAGAGATTACACATTTCTCAAAAAAAGAGATAAGTATAAAACAGTAGAAATGAATTCTTATATAACGGAATTATCTGTTGCAAAACGACAAATTTAGTTAATGCAACGTATAGACAGTTGAAATACAAGAAAAATTTTGTAAATTTGCAAGCAAAATATACATATATGGAAAGGAAACTATCATATGACATCTCGTATTCTCAACTAAAAAGTTGGAGGAAATATGAAAACTGGGCATTGTACATATCTATGGGCTGTACTCTTTTAAAACCAATAGTCTTGAGTATTGGTATTGCCTGGAGTATTGGAATTATAAACTTCCTTGCGTTTATGTCTTTAGTTTTGTATGGCTTGTTATTTGTTGTAGTGGAAATATTCTTCCAACCCCGTGTTGCAACAGAGAGACAAAAAGGACTTTTAGATAACTCTCTTGGTACAAAATTACTTATAGGCAATACAGAAGGTTATTATGACAATGACAATGTGCCTATTGGGGCAAAAAAACTTCTTGTAAATACATTTGAGAATTGTTTCTTTACATATAGCATCATGAAGAAAATGCTGCCCCAAATAGCAACTTATAATATCATTTTGTTTATTGTATTATTGGGCTTTGCATATTTTGGTTTTAATAACAATGAAATTGCAATGGCATTATTACAATTATTTTTCTCTACAATTTTTCTCAGGCGGTTGATGCACCATATCAGCTTTTGCCTTAGATTAAAAGAAATTCAAGAGCAATTTATTCATTTGTTCTCATCAACATCTGTTTCGGATAAAGAACTTGAAGACAATGGCTATTATTATGCTTTGATGTATGAAACGGCATTGGCATACAACAAAGCGCCCAACAGCGATAAAATATATGAAGAGTCAAAAGATGAATTAAACAAGAAATGGGCTGAGATGAAGCAACGCTATGGAATATAAAGAACGTTCTTATATTGCAGAAAGCGTCCGCAAAGGACATCCTGATAAGATTTGTGACCAGATAAGCGATGTTCTGGTTGATGCATTTCTTCGTGAGGATTGTAATTGTCATACGGCCATAGAATGTTTAGGTACGAAGGGAAATGTAATTGTTGCAGGGGAGTTGTCAGCAAAAAGAGATACATTTTCCATTGAGAAGGTTGTAAAAGATACTTATAAGAATATTGGATACAATGATGAAATCTTAGTTACGATTCTCTTGTCTAATCAGTCAAAACAACTCAAGATTGCTACTGAGGAAAATGGAGCAAACGATCAAGGTATTGTTTATGGATATGCGGAAAAGTCGGAGTTCAATTATCTTCCTGGTGCGGCATATATTGCAAATATGGTTGCGAAGGTAATTGATGATAACGCACATGATATTGAAGGACTTCTACCCGACGGAAAAGTTCTTGTTGAATCATCTGGCAACAATATCCTTCGTGTTATTGTAAACGTGCAACACGATTTAACTTTCCATTCTGAGATCTTGTGTAATCGATTAAAAGATTTCTTATCTACATTTTCAAAGGCATCTACCGTTGAAATACAAATTAATCAGCATGACGGTTTTTATGAGGGGGGCTTTTACGTAGACACAGGTCTTACTGGAAGGAAAATAATGGTAGATACGTATGGTGGGGTAATTTCTCATGGTGGAGGAGCATTCTCTGGCAAGGATCCGACAAAAGTCGATAGGACAGGCGCATATATGGCACGATTTGTTGCAAAGAATATAGTTGCAAATGGTTTCGCAAATATGTGTACTTTAGCTATTGCTTATGAATTTGGGAAACAGCGTCCAATTAATATACAGGTTTACACTGAGAGAGGAAGTGATACGGCTCTAACTGACTATGTGAAAGAAAAATTTGACTTCCGCCCATGTGCTGCTATTGAAAGGTTTGACCTCACTCATTTTGCATTTCTACCGACCGCTACGTATGGACATTTTACCGATTGCAATTATCCGTGGGAAAAAATCATTGATTTATAGATGTGATCGTGATTTAACGGCATGAACATATCATGTTGACATCTCTGCGTAAAACGTACAAGAACGGTATGAAGAGCCTGTAGAAGTTGAAAATTGACTTGTCAAGCACACTACCGATCGCAATACCTTCAGGGACATTTACGAACTGGAGGTTGATGGCAAGCGGGTGCTGATGTTCCAAATATCTGCGGCATCCCGTGGTATTCCAATGGCTTGGCAGGGGCATTTCAATGCTCCGTCGTGGTGAGAGCTTAGACGAAAATTTACCCAATTTTTCATTTTTGCAAGCGCGACTTGCAAAATTCGTGGTTTCGGCTGATAGCGAATTTGTGCAAGCGCCGCTTGCACAAATCACCTGGTACGCATTATTTGGTCTTTCCGACAGCATTGAGATAGGCATCCATCAGTCCTTCTTTCACGAAGAGAATCCTTCCCTGCTTGCTGTTTCCTTGCTTGACATGAGGAAGTTTGTCTTTTATCTTTCTCACATAGTCTTCTGACAAATTAAGTGTTTCTGCAGCTTCCTTGGCTGTGATAAGCTCAGGCTCCTTTGCCTCACTTTTTATCTTCTGCATCTCCTTCACCATTTCTTTGGCGAGGAGTTTGACAAATTTCGGGTCATACTCAAATCGCATCATAGCTGATATCTCCTTTTTTTGTTGCAAAAATAGGAATAAGCTATCAAAATGGCTGTCTTGCAAAAAATAAAGTCATATATTAACATTTTTACGACTTGAAAAGTCGGAAAATGACTGATTTTAGAACATTTTTCCTGCTTTTTGCTTGAATTGTTTGGTTATTCGAGGAAAAGTCGATACCTTTGCAAAGTGAGATAAGAGATCTTTGATAGAATTAAAACCATTGAGCGTTAAGACAGCGTGACGGCTAAGAAATCTGGCAACTATTTTACCCTCCTTATTATGTTTAGCAGGATGTATTACCAGTGTATTACCTCAAAAAATCTGAACCGTTTCGATGGGAAATGCTAAATGATTGGTACTCAATTCATTAAAAAATAAATAGATGAGGAACCTCTCCTTCCGCGAGAGATACCTCTCTCTCCGCAACCTAAAAGGGACCGACATCACGATGTCAGT
>JAEEGL014902078.1_pt1 | contig 14090 bp, 13 predicted proteins | sample 9134231 | NCBI WGS metagenome assembly JAEEGL01 (sample SAMN16246548, study PRJNA631951) | gut metagenome | biome: gut microbiome; feature: rumen; material: fiber-attached | host: Bos | place: Iran: Karaj | collected 2018-10 | reverse complement strand
GATCCTGCGCTTCATCTGATTCTGCTTATAACTGCTGAGATCTATCTTCGTCAGATCATATACAGTCTTTTTGAACCACTCATAATCGTAAGCCATAACTGCCTCATTTTCCGGTCTGTGTGCAAAGCCGTATTCTTTCAGTCATCGGAGACCACGGACCGGTCCGCGATCCCCGCCGATCTTCCGGATCAGTTCTTCCGGATCAGTTTTACTCTTCGGAGGGAGTCTCTTCAGCAGCCTCTTCAACCGCTTCCGCAGCGGGTTCCTCTGCGGGTTCCTCTGCGGGTTCCTCTGCGGTCTCTTCAACCGCTTCGGCAGCCGCCGCAGCCTCTGCCTCAGCCTTATCGGCTGCTATGGCTGCTTCGATATCCACTGTCTCCTCATCCTCGGATTCCTCAGGCTTTTCTTCGGGCTTTTCGTTCATAGCCTTGATGCTGAGGGATATCTTGTGATCTTCTTCATTGAAGTCCACGATCTTCGCGGTCACCTCTTCGCCCTTCTTGAGAACGTCCTGAGGCTTGTCTATATGCTCGTGAGAGATCTGTGAAACATGAAGAAGTGCGTCTATTCCGGGCTCAAGTTCGATGAAGGCGCCGAAATCGGTCATCCTGGCAACTCTTCCGGTGACGATGTTGTCCTTCGCGTACTTCTCCGCAGCATTCACCCATGGATTCTGATCGGGGAACTTCATGGTGAGAGCTATCTTGCTTCCGTTGATCTCCTTTATCAGAACTCTTACAGTCTCGCCGACCTTGAATACCCTGTGGGGATTCTCGACCCTGCCCCAGCTCATCTCCGAGATATGAAGCAGTCCGTCCGCTCCTCCGAGATCGATGAACGCGCCGAAATCGGTGATGTTCTTGACCGTTCCTTCGACGATATCGCCGGGATGGATGCGCTCGAAGAGTTCCTTCTGCATCTCCATCTTCTTCTCCACAAGGAGCTTCTTTCTGTCGCCGATATACCTGCGTCTCTTGGGGAAATACTCCGTGATGACAAACTCTATCTCCTGTCCCACATACTTGTTCAGATCCTTCTCGAAGGAATCGGAAACAAGGGAAGCAGGGATAAATATATTGACTTCTTCAAAGCTGACGATAAGCCCGCCGGGTTGGGCCCTTACGACCTTGGCGCTCAGCACTTCGTGATTGTTGAAGGCTTCCTCGATCCGCTTATTGCCGCGGTCGGCTGCAAGCCTCTTGTATGAAAGCACCACCTGGCCGTTGTTGTCCTCAAGCTTGAGGACCTTGACTTCCATCTCATCCCCTTCTTTGGCAACAGTCGTGAGATCGATGCTGTTGTCATTCGAGTACTCGCTCCTGGTCAGGACACCGTCACTCTTATATCCGATATCAAGAGTGATCTGATCCGGCTGAACGTGGATGACTGTTCCTTTTACAGCCTCCCCGCTGTGAATTGTCTTGAACGATGCGTCGAGCATCTGTTCAAATGTCTGTTCTTCTGACATTACCTGTGACCTCCTCGATAATTTGTTTAGGGGTGGATGCCCCGGCTGTAATACCAATATGCTCTGCCCCGCGAAGCGCTGCAGGATCGAGTTCCGATGCGGAATTGATGAAAAAAGTCCGCTCACACCTGTCCCTGCAGATCTCATAGAGTCTGGCGCTGTTGGAAGAATTGCGGCCACCTATGACGATCATGGCCTGAACCCTTTCCGCAAGACTGCCCGCCTCGGTCTGCCGCTCCCTCGTTGCGCCGCAGATTGTATTGACAGCCTTGACATTATAACCTCTTTTTTCAAACAATTCAACTAAATCCTGAAATTTTTCGTAATTATATGTGGTCTGGGCCACAATGGTTCTTGGAAAGCTTTTATTTTCGGGGTTTAAAGCCATGTATTCCAGGGCTTCTTCCCTGTCGGCTATGACGGTGCACCTGCCGGGGCACCATCCGACGATCCCGGTCACCTCCGGGTGCTCCTTGCGGCCCGCCACCAGCACTTCCCTGCCCGCTCCGCTCTCTTCCATCACGATCTCATGTATCCTGGACACAAAGGGGCAGGTTGCGTCCACCACCTCGGCTCCCGTAGCCCGGATCTTCCGGATGAGTTTTTCCGGAACGCCGTGGGCCCTTATCACCACCCTGTCCCCGGGTTTCAGGACCGAAAGGCCCTCTTCATCACTTATCACTTCCGCGCCAAGCCCCTTCAGTTCGTTCACCACATTCTCATTGTGGACCACAGGCCCATAGGTGAACACGCGGTTACCCTTGCCGCACTGATCCCTGACGGTATCCACCGCCCTCCGGACCCCGAAGCAGAACCCCGCAGTCTTTGCTATCTCGATCTTCATTGCTGCGCCTGCTCCTCCGGGCATTTTTCCCGCACTATGGAAATGATCCTGTCCCTGACCTCGTCTATGGTCATATGGGAGGAATCCACGAGGACCGCGTCATCCGCCTGTTTCAAAGGGGCGGTTTCCCGGTTCATGTCCCTTTCATCCCTTTCCCTGACCTCCCTTTCGATGTCTTCAAGCACGGCCTTTTCGCCACGGGCGATAAGCTCTTCATAGCGCCTTAAGGCCCGCACCCCGGGATCCGCGGTCAAAAAGATCTTCACATCCGCGTGAGGCAGTATCACGGTTCCTATGTCCCTTCCGTCCATGACCACATTCTCTTCCCTTGCTGTCTTCCTCTGGAGTTCAAGAAGATGAGTCCTGACCTCGGGGACCGCGGAACACACGGAAGCCATCCTGCTGATCTCGGGAGTCCGGATCTCCGGATCCACATTTTCCCCGTTCAGATATATCTTCTGGGTCCCGTTCTCGTGCCGGATGGATACATCCGCGCCCGACACCTCAGAGGCCATCCTGTCCTGATCTCCGTCGGACAGACCGAGACGGCTGAAATAAAGGCCCACGGCCCTGTACATCGCTCCGGTGTCCACGTAAATATAACCCAGTTCTCCTGCCACCTTCTTTGCGATGGTACTCTTTCCGGCCCCGGCAGGGCCGTCTATGGCGATATTCACACTCATATCATCCTCCTGTTTTCCTCTCTGTCACATTTCCCGTATCATCTCCGGCACGGCAGCGCAGGATCACCCGGTCTGCCTTCCGGCTCTGCCGCCGCAGGCGGCGGAAGTTCCTGCAAGATAACCGGTAGACCAGGCTGTCTGCAGATTATATCCCCCGGTGAGAGCATCCGTATCCAGCACTTCCCCACAGAAATACAGCCCTTTTACAAGCTTCGACTCCATGGTATGCGGATCCACATCCCTCACATCCACTCCCCCGTGGGTTATCACAGCCTCCGTAAAGGGCCCTGAGCCGAGGACAGAAAACGTCATATCCTTTACGCTGTCCAAAAGACGCATCCGTTCCTCCCTGGTAACGTCCCGGGACCTTTCGTCCCCGTCAATGCCCGACATCTCCAGAACGACGGACAGAAGGGATCTCGGAAGAAAGGACACGAGAGCGTTTGCCACATTCCTGTTCTTCATTTCGGATAATAAGGACAGCACCCTGGAATCCAGCTTTTCACGGTCACTTCCGCACTTCAGGTCGATATGTATCTCGAACCCATCATATTTCGCCTTATTCAGAGCATACCAGGCGGAAGCAGAAAGCACCAGAGGACCGCTCAGGCCGTCGTCCGTAAAAAGCATTTCCCCGGTCTCGCTGTAGAAGGTCTTTTTCCCTGCTTTGAGCGTGAGCTTCACATTTTTAAGGGACAGCCCCTGAAGTCTTGAGGGATGATCCTCTGTTGTTCTGAGCCTCACAAGGGACGGGCATCTGTCCGTGACCCTGTGTCCGGTTTCCTCCGCAAAACGGTACCCGTCCCCGTCGGAACCCGTGGAGGGATAGGCAAGACCGCCTGTGCAGATAATGACGCAGTCCGCGCTTATCATCTCTCCATCCGCCGTCTTTACTCCGGTTACGGAGCCGTTCCCCAGGAGGATCTCACTTACGGCGGTGTCATATCTGATCTCAGCCCCCTTATCCCTCAGACCTGCGACCAGAGCCCCGGTCACATCGGATGCGTGATCGCTCACGGGAAACACCCTGTTTCCCCGTTCGGTCTTAAGCCTGCATCCCAGGCTCTCGAAAAGGGTCATGGTATCTTCGGCATCAAAGGCGTTTATGGCGGAATACAGAAATTTTGGATTGGTCACCACGTGACGCAGAAATGAATCCCTGTCGCAATTATTTGTGAGATTACATCTGCCCTTGCCGGTTATGTATATCTTCTTTCCGGCCTTTTCGTTCTTTTCGGCCACCGTTACCCGGGCTCCCGCGGCTGCCGCGGAATATGCAGCCATGAGACCCGAAGCCCCCGCTCCCGCAACAAGCACCTTTTTACTCATCGGAAATACCTCCTGCAGTTGCGGAGTTCATTTTTCATCAGGCTTGAACAGCGAGTAATCGAGTATCGTGGCGTCTTCCGTAAAATCGATCTCGTCATTGAGATAGACCTGATAATTCTGCCAGGCTTCCTCAAGCCTTGCCAGGCTCTCCCTGACCTGATCGGGCTCTCTCAGGCACATCGCCACTATCAGAGCATTGATCACGGAAAGCGGAGCCACCATGGAATCCACGATGGATACGGAATCACTTCTGGCGTACAGGCTGCAGGTTGAATACATGTTCATGGGCGAATAGGGACCGTCAGTGATGGAAATGACATTCGCCCCGTTGTCCCGGGCGAGCTGCATGGTCTTGAGAGTACGCATCGAATATCTGGGAAAGCATATCCCCACCAGAACATCACCGGGAGCGATGCGGAGTTCCTGTTCAAAGATCTCGGACGTGCTGGTGGACTTAAGCTGGACCACATCTCCCCTGATGAGATTTAAATAAAACGAGAGAAAACCGGCAAGAGGTTCAGCCGACCTGAGCCCCGACACATATACGTGCTTTGCATTGAGAAGCATGTCGCAGGCGGCCTCGAAAGCCGCGGGACTCAGTTCATCCACCGTGTCCCTGATCCTCTCCATGTCTGCGGTCAGGACCTCATTTATCAGATTCCCGGTGCTCTCTCCCCCCAGGGCGTGACTCAGTCGGGATACGGAATTGATGCGGTTCCTGACCCACTCCGACAGTTCTTTTCTGAATTCGGGATATCCCTTGTATCCGAGGGACATGGCAAACCGGACCGTGGTGGATTCCGAAGTGCCCACCGCCGCCCCGAGCTTTGCCGCGGTCATAAATGCCGCCTGGTCGTAATGATCTATGATGTACGAAGCGATGGCCTTGTGAGAGGCGCTCATCTGAGGCAGGCGGTCTTTAAGCTTACCTATGAGATCAGCGTTCAGTTCTTCCATTGATAGTATCTCTCCTTGAGGAATGTGATGCTCTGTTCCTCGGACAGATCAAAGTCCCCCGTAAGAGACATACATGCCATGCCGTGAATGCAGATCCACATCTGCATGAAAAGATTTTCCGGGGATGCGCAGCCGTCCCTCTGGGCTTTTTCTATCTCTCTCCTGATCTCCCCGTCCTCACCGTTCAGGAGCTCATAAAGGCTCATTCCGTAACGTTCCTGAGACAGGAACAGAAGCCTGAACAGTTCGGGTTTCTTTATGGCGTATTTTATGTAGGACATCCCGAGCCCGACGAAGGGAAGGTTCCGGCTGTCGTTATTGTGGGCTCTGGCAAATGAATGAAAATCAGCGGCAGCAAGGTTGAACACATCTTTATGGACGTCGTCCATGCTCTTGTAGACCCTGAAAATGGGCTGGGTGGAACACCCCGCCTTTGCAGCCACCTTCCTGGCAGTAACGCTGTCGAGGCCCTCGCTCAGCGTAACCTCAAAAGCAGCTTTCAGAATATCGTCTTTTGTAACAGATATTTTCCTAGCCATGATAACCTCCGGATCCGAAAATTAGAACACGGCCGTTATTATAAATCTGTACTTGTGTTATGTCAACCCCAAATGTTTTTCGCTCGCCATATGACCGGATCTGCGCGCAGGCACGGATTCCGGCACAGGAAAGCAGCCGCACCATCAGGCGCGGCTGCCATATGTTCCTCTCTGTTTCAGATCCGGCGATCAGGCAGGATAAGCCCCGTTCTGGGTGTCCGCCTTCTTTTCGTCCACTCCGGTCTGCTGAGCCTTGCGGTATTTGAAATAATCCACAGCCACCTGAGGGAACAGAGCGTAGCTCAGAACGTCCTCATCCTGCTGCTTGTACTCCTTCACCGCCTCCTCAAACTCAGGCAGCTGAGGCGGGATCAGATCTGCCGGACGGCAGGTAATGACCTCCGCATCCCCTATGACCTTCTTCTGAACGTCCTTGTTGAAAGGCTTTACGGTGGTGCCGTACTTTCCGGAGAGCAGATCCTTGGTCTGTCCGGTGGACATCTTGTATCTCTCGCCGCTTATCACGTTCATGACAGCCTGGGTGCCCACGATCTGTGACGAAGGGGTCACGAGAGGCGGCTCACCGAAGTCTTTTCTCACCTGAGGTATCTCATTCAGCACCTCATCATACTTGTCCTCGGCGTTCTGTTCCTTGAGCTGGCTCACCATGTTGGAGAGCATTCCGCCGGGCACCTGATAGAGCAGGGTCTTGATATTGACTCCGAGAACCTTCGTGCTCATGAGGCCGTTCTCGATGCACTCTTCCCTGTAAGGCCTGAAGTAATCGGCGATCTCGGCAAGCTTCTTCTGATCGAGGCCGGGATCGTAAGGGGTTCCCTCAAAGGTCTTGGCCATAACCTCCGTCGCAGGCTGGGAAGTACCCAGAGCGAAAGGAGAAATGGCGCAGTCGATCACGTCCACGCCGGCTTCCACCGCCTTAAGGTAAGTCATGCTGGCCACGCCCGAGGTGTAGTGGGTGTGAAGCTGGATGGGAAGCTTGGTGGAACTCTTAAGGTTCCTGATAAGCTTGTCAGCCTCGTAAGGCACCAGAAGGCCCGCCATATCCTTGATGCAGATGGAATCGGCCCCCATCTCCTCTATCCTCTTGGCTATGTCTGCCCAGTATTCGTCCGTATAGGCATCGCCAATGGTGTATGAAAGGGCTATCTGGGAATGAGCCTGGGGATTCTCTTTCTTCGCAGCCTCAACAGCCTTGACGGAAGCTTCAAGGTTCCTAAGATCGTTCAGGCAGTCGAATATACGGATTATGTCTATGCCGTTCGCCAGAGATTTCTGCACGAAATAGGTGACCACGTCATCCGAATAGTGGCTGTATCCCAGAAGGTTCTGTCCCCTTAAGAGCATCTGGAGCTTGGTCTTCTTAAAACCCTCTCTGAGCTTTCTCAGCCTGTCCCAGGGATCCTCTTTCAGGAATCTGAGAGAAGCATCGAAAGTCGCGCCTCCCCAGCACTCCACCGAATGATAGCCTATCTCATCCATCTTCGGCACTATGGGAAGCATGATCTCAGTGGGCATCCTGGTCGCGATCAGCGACTGATGCGCATCTCTAAGTATTGTTTCTGTAATGCCTACAGGCTTTTTCTCTATATCAGCCATAATTTTCCTGTATCCTTTCCGCCGCATTCATGCAGCTCGTATTAGTTTGCTCCGCGCGTCGCCCTATATCCCGAACACTGCCATGAATGTGCCGGCGACGACCGCTGTCCCGATGACTCCCGCCACATTGGGTCCCATGGCGTGCATCAGCAGGAAGTTCGTGGGATCATATTCGGATCCTACCTTCTGGGACACACGGGCAGCCATGGGCACCGCCGAAACACCGGCGGAACCTATCAGAGGATTCACCTTCCCATGGGTGATGACGCACATGAGTTTCCCGAAGACTACTCCCATAGCCGTTCCGAACATGAAAGCCACCAGGCCGAGGATGGTGATGTAAATGGTGGTCTTCTGAAGGAAAGCCTCTCCGCTGGTGGTGGCTCCCACGCTGGTGCCGAGGATTATGACCACGATGTACATAAGAGCATTTCCGGCGGTCTCTTCAAGCTGTCTGGTGACGCCGCACTCCCTGAAGAGATTTCCGAGCATCAGCATACCGATCAGAGGAGCCGTGGTAGGAAGGATCATGGACACCACCAGGGTAACGATGATGGGGAACAGGATCTTTTCAAGCTTTGAAACGGGTCTCAGCTGGGCCATCTTTATATGTCTCTCCTTGTCCGTGGTCAGAAGCCTCATGATGGGAGGCTGGATGATGGGAACCAGGGACATATAAGAGTATGCGGCCACGGCGATAGGACCCAGGAGCGTGGTCTGCCCCAGCTTAGTAGCCAGGAATATGGATGTAGGACCGTCAGCGCCGCCTATGATGGAAATAGCCGCGGCAGCCTTGTCGTTAAAGCCCATACCCATGGCCACAAAATAAGCCATGAATATTCCGAACTGGGCTGCAGCTCCCATAAGGAAACTGGACGGGTTTGCTATCAACGGCCCGAAGTCCGTCATGGCCCCCACCCCCATGAATATCAGGGAAGGAAGAATGGACCATTCATCCAGCTTGTAGAAGTAATAAAACAGTCCGCCCGACGAACCTGCCCCGGCAGGACCGGCGATTATGTCGGGGTAGATATTGACCAGCAGCATGCCGAAGCCAATGGGCACCAGCAGGAGCGGCTCAAAATCATGCGCTATCGCGAGATACAGGAAGAACAATGCAACGAATATCATTATATAGTTCTTGATGTTCAGATTCGCAAAAGCGCTCTGATTTAAAAGATTGTAGAGCGTATTTCCGATATATTCCATGTGTATGATACCTCCGGTTGTTCTGACGATACGTCTCAGTTAATGGTCGCCAGCACAGCATCCGCTGCCACAGCATCTCCCACGGCCACATCAATGCTGGCCACGGTCCCATCCTCAGGAGCGACGGAGGGGATCTCCATCTTCATGGCTTCAACGGTCACAACCGGATCACCACGCTTCACTACAGTACCCACAGGCGCATCGATCTTAAACACCTTTCCGGCCGCGCCGGCAGTCACCTTGTACTTTCCTGCGCCGCCGCCCGATGCGGGTGCTGCAGGTGCTGCGGGAGCCGCTGCAGGCGCGGGAGCAGCCGCTCTGGGCGCTGCCGCCCTGGGAGCTGCGGGAGCTCCGGTTCCCTCTTCAACAGTTACGTCATAAGCCGTCCCATTTACGGTAATCGTGTAATTTTTCATCGTTTTTTCCTTTCGTTTGCTGAATAAAATCTACCTTCTTGCTCTCCTGATGCTCCTCACATAGTAGCCGCCGGCAGATACGCCGTTTTCCGACATATACTGCGCTATTGCGGCAGTAATGACGACAGGTATCACATCGTCGCCGCCGGAAACTTCCGTCGCAGCCGCGGCAGCGGCAGGAGCCGCAGGAGCGGGTGCAGGAGCGGGAGCAGGAGCTGCGTTTTTCTCTGTTTTTTTCTTCTTCATGCCTGAGATCGCGGAATCTATCCCGGGCAGGAGCGATATGACAAGACTGATGAGAATAAGGACGGAGAAAGCCATCCCCATGCCCAAAAGCAGGTTCATAAACGCCTTGGACATCTTTTCGCCCATGGTATAGTCCACATTGGTGGCAATATTACTGATCTTGTAGCCCTCGTATTTATTCCCCTCGATGCTGATCTCCATCTTGGCGTTCTTTAATTCGCCGACGAGATCTACCGTGACGTCGGCCCTCTCAGGGGAGATGACCGAAGTAGCCGAGTTTATGTCAGCGTAGTTGATGCTTCCGGTGTCCTCAAGAGCAGACTTCAGACTTTCCACAGCCTTGTCCGCCACTTCGGTTCCCGTGAGTCCCAATCCGACACTGTAGAAAGAACCGCTTGCGCTGTAGAACTGAAATTTGAAATTCTCCTCTTCGCCGGCATCCACGGCGGCGACAAGATACTGAGCCACTGCCACTCCGACATTTTCGGCCGCTTCCTGCTGCATCACGGGTTCCTTTTCCACCTGATTGCCGCAGGCGGTCAGGGACATGAGGCAAAGGGCTGCAAGAAGGCTGTATATAAGTTTTTTCATATGCATCCTCATCCTTTCGTCAGAATGTGCAGCGCTTCCTGTCTTCGGAAGCCACAGCCTTGGATGAGAGCATTTCCAGAGCCCCGGCGATATACTGCCTGGTCTCTCCCGGTTCGATCACCGTATCCACGTACCCTCTGGCTGAAGCGCTGTTAACATTTGCCTGCAGCTCCCTGTACTTCTTTTCCATTTCGGCCTTGTCTGAACCGTCCGAACCGGCAGCCAGAACAGATGCTGCATCAGCAGGCGCCATGGTGCCGATCTCGGCGCCGGACCATGCGAAGGTCATATCAGCGCCAAGACCGCAGCTGTTCATGACCACATAAGCCGAACCGTAGCCCTTGCCCGTCACAACATTTATCCTGGGCACCGTTGAAGAAGCAAGATCTGACAGCAGGCCTGCAGCCGCTCTTGAGAGGTTTTTCTCATTGCACATGCAGGTGCCGAATCCCGTCACGTTCGTAAGCGAGATAATGGGAAGCTCGAAAGCATCGCAGAACTTTACTATGCGGGAAGCCTTGATGCAGCCCTTGTAGGTGAGCACATTGTCAAAGGTCTCCTTCTCCGCCCCGTTCTCATCGTATGCGACGCTCCTGTTCGCAAAGACGCCCACGGTGCGTCCGCCTATCCTCATGAGACCGGTCACCATGTTCCTGGCAAAGCCTGCCCTTGTCTCGACGAAAAGATTATCGTCAGCCAGATGCATCATCGTGAGCAGGGAATCCTTTTCATCCACGCCGGATATCATGCGGTTCATATCGTCTGCGGGTTCAACGTAGGCGTCGTCCTCATTGTTAAGAGGAAGGAGAGACATAAGATCCCTGATCCAGGCGACGATCTCCTGCTGATCACCGCAGAAATCGACGTTTCCGGCCTCGTCCGACTGGAACTCCGATCCCGAGGTATCGCATTTCTCCACGCAATTGCCCTTTACCGCATCGGGAGAATTCACAAACAGATGTCCGTTCTCCTTGTCAACCGCGGTGAAATCAGCCAACTGCGACAGGAAAGAAAGACCACCCCCGCATTCACCAAACACGGCAGTGATCACGGGGACGACTCCGCTGGCTCTCACCGCGGAAGCATACACCTCCCCGAGTCCCTCAAGGGCGTCCGTGGATTCCTCCACCCTGAGACCGGCAGAATCAAGGATCCCTATCACGGGAGCCCCCATCTGTACAGCCCTGTCATAGACGGCCGCGATCTTACGGGCGTGCATCTCGCCGACTGATCCTCCGAGGACCGAAGAATCCTGGCTGTACACGAAGACCGGAGAACCGCCCACCACACCATAGCCGGTGATAACGCCGTCCGACGGTGCGTCTTTCTGTTTCAGTGAAAAATCCGTCGCTCTCGCTCTTACAGAAGCTCCGGTCTCCACGAAACTGTTCTCGTCGAGCAGGGACAATACCCTTGCCCGTGCCTTTGAATCAGCACTCATGTAAAAACCTCCGTTAGAATTGAAATAGTTAAACGTAATCTCAGAGATAATAACACAAGATGGAAATAAAGAAAAGAATTATTTTTTTCGGCGGGTCAGCCGGCGATCAGAGGAGATATCTCCCCTTCAGATCGCTCAGATTGATCTTTATAAGCCCTTCCTTTTCAAGCACGTAAAGAGACCTGATCTGCGGTTCGGTCAGGACGCCGCTCCTGACCTGATCGTCATAGTCCACGATCACGCATCCCAGCTTATCCGTAAGATAGAACAAAGGCGACACGTCCTTAGGTATATCGGAAACCATGTCGCCCGCAAGTTCTTTAAGCTTTTCAAGATGCCCCTCCGGGCACTCATAGATCCGGCCTTCCCTGTCGATTATCCCGGGACAGTACTCGGACAATCCCGGTCTGCGTGTGCTCACAAACTCGTCTATATCCATAAAACATTATTTCCTGCCGGAAACGGCAGCTCTCTTTCTGGATTTTTTCTTTATCCGGTGAGTGATATACTCTTCCATTTCCTCCATGGGTATCTCAAGAGGGATAGACAGTTCGGAATAGAGATTGTTCTCCGCGATCTTCAGATACTTTTCATCCACGCTGGTAGCCTTCTTCCCCACTGCCTCCCTTTGCTTTCTCCTGTCGTAGAGAGTTTTTATTATCCTGACCAGTTCCCTCAGATCACAGGTGGCCACACTGTCGTGAAGGGCGGCCTCCCTCTCCTTGTCGTCCCGGATATTGATCGTCTCTATATTGGGGATATCATCTATGAGTTTCATGGCATACTCGCGGGTGACCACCTGTCTCATAATGACCTTTTGATTGTCAACAGGCGAATATATGGTGCTGTCACTCAGGAAGAGCGGCTCAAGGGTATAATAATCCCGCATCATTCCGCTGGGCGCTTTCATCTCACTTATTTCCTTTACCCTGCACACTCCCCTGGTGCCATATACGACCAGATCACCTACGTCAAATTCATTTCTGCCTGCCGATGCCATGCCGCCTTCCTCCTTTCCTGAACTGATATTTATCGTGCCTCACCTGAAAAGTATACCACAAAATTTCAGGTGATGTAAGTGCGGGCGCGGGAAAAATTTGATGTACAGAGACGACGGGAGGGCACAGCGCCCTCCCGTCCCAAAATTTATTTACACTTCACTGTCGCCTTAAACTCTTTTCCTCCGAATGTGGCCTTGACCGTTACATTGCCTTTCTTTCCCGAATGCTTGAGAAGGAAATAAGAAAGATCTGTAATGCTTCCTTCAGGCGCTTCAACAGGGAAAGTGGCGTCATCCAGAACGACCGCGCCTTTACTGTCTGTCACCTGGATCTTGTAGCCGCCGTATCCCACTGTCCCGGATACATCGGGCAAAAGCTCGTAGGCCCCGTCAAACAGTCCGTAAAGGGAAACCACATCCCCCAGGCGATCCAGGACTACGGTCTTTTTCTTTATGCTCACATAGTTCAGAAGGATGGTCTTTTGCTGCACCTGTCCCTCTCCGATAGTCCTTGAGATCCGTACGATAGCTTCCTTCTTAAGTGAGATGCTCCTGATGCCGGTCTTTTTGTCCTCTTTGATCTTCACGGCGTTTTTGTATTCCTCTCCCAGAGGTTCCAGAGTAACTCCTTTTTCAAGCGAATACTTTCCGTTCTTCAGCAGCAGAAGGGTATCTCCGTCGGAAACCGAATCGAAGGTCAGCACCCGGTTCCCCTTTTCATCCTCTTCGGGAAGATGCTGCACAAGGTTTCCGCTTAAGGTGTCGGATACCGGATATCCGCCGCACTTTACGGTAGCCTTGTAGGTCTTGCCGCCAAAAGTGGCATAAAGCTTTGCGCTTCCGCTCTTTCCCGTACCTATGGCGCGAATATCGTAGAGACTGACAGCGCCGACATCGTTTCCCACTTTTCCAAACTCTTCGAGGATCCCCTTATCGTCCTTTATCAGCCCCACTTCATACACGCCGTCTTTTACATCAGGCTCCATTAATTTTGCGCCCGTGAAGAGTTCCGCGAAAGAGACGCTGGTCTTTCGGCTGTTAAGGGTGACTGTCCTGGGCTTTATCTTTACGACATCGATGATCAAAGTCTTCGACCCATTTCCCTTTGTCAGTGTGACCACCGAGCCTGTCTTCGCGGTGAGTATGTGCTTTTTCTCGTTGACCTTCACTGCTCCCTTTATCACCGGATCGATCTTCAAGCCCTCCTCAAGGGTATATTTGTGTCCTTTTATAAGATAAAGGATCTCCCCATCGATCACGGAGTCATAGGACAGGTGGTTGTCGGAAAGAGTCCCGGTCGTGGGCATTACAGGCCGGATATCCGGTATTTCCACTAAGTTGTCTACGATCTCCACATTGTAGAAGTAATCGTCTTCAGCATTGTACTGTTCAACCGTACCATTTTCTCTCGTGATGCTGAAATTCAGATCCGGATCCTTCGAGTCGGACAAGTCCACAACCGCAGCTATCATGTGAAGCTGGTTTGCGGAAACAGGTACAGTCGTGGTACTGCCCTTGTCGACCCGATAATGCTTTCCGGTCCTCATGATCGCAGCCAGATCCAGCTGTTCATCGCAATCCGCAACATACAGATCAAAAGTCTCCTCCGGCGCATCTCTGTCGATACGGACAGTTACGGATTTCATGTCCTCGCCCATTTCGGCGCTCATCCACTTATTCTCAACAGGCGATGACGTATCACCCGCACTGTCTGCAGCGCCAGCCTGCTGAAGATTATCAAGTTCCTTAT
>JAEEGL013344637.1_pt1 | contig 14090 bp, 13 predicted proteins | sample 9134231 | NCBI WGS metagenome assembly JAEEGL01 (sample SAMN16246548, study PRJNA631951) | gut metagenome | biome: gut microbiome; feature: rumen; material: fiber-attached | host: Bos | place: Iran: Karaj | collected 2018-10 | reverse complement strand
TGCGCCGGCTTTTATCTTATTGCTTGCGTTTTATGAAGCAAAGAAACGGGTATTATTCAGTTTTTGGGCTCTCCGGTTCATGGCCATGGCGATGGAGGTGGACAGACGGTTCGGGAATTTCCCAAGGCATGCCGTGCACCGGAGCGACACAGGCCAGGAAGGATCACCGAAAAAGGCGGTATTCGCTTTCAGAAATTCAGACATTTCCTTCAGGTAGTGCCGGTTTTCCTTTTTTTCTTCCGGGCTGTGGCCGTTCCACCATGCCCAGTTTCTGCCGATCGCATAGACACATTTGTACAGCTGTTTTTCACGGATCTCTGTCCACTGTTCCGCCGGCAGCATTTCCTTCATCTGTCCGTTGATAAAATCGAACTTATCCTTATTGACCTTCCACTGATTCAGCAGGCGGATATCATGGCTGTGTATGATGCTTCGTGTGGTTTGCCGGTAATGATAGAGATGTTCTGGCAGGTTCACAAAGATGTTCTGCTTCGTATACAGGCGGTACGTAATACAGGCGTCCATATAGCATCGCGCGTCCGGGAATTCAAAATGGTCAAAACAGGTAATCTTCCAGAGCTTGTTCCAGAAAAAATCATGGGCGTTGTCTGTGCCGAACAGGCGGCAGAGGGCCTCCGTTTTCCCGAGCACGCCTTTTTCCGGTCCCCATCTGGTGAAACGATCCGGATAATCGATCGAATATCCGCATTCCACTATGTCCGCGCCCGCGGCCTGTGCTTCCCGCAGCATGGTTTCATACATACCGGGTTCAATCCAGTCATCGCTGTCCACAAAGCCGATGTACTCGCTTCCCCGTTCCCTGGCCTTCTCCAGGGCCATTCCCCGTGCCAGATAATGGCCCTGGTTTGCCGTATGGATTACCCGGAACCGGTTGTCTTCCCTGGCATAACGGTCACAGATTGCCCCGCTTTCATCCGTTGATCCGTCATCCACGAGAATAATATCCATCTCTGCCAGGGTCTGATTCCTGATACTGTCCAGGCATTGTGTCAGAAATCCTGCCGTGTTGTATACCGGTACGATGATACTGATCATGGGCCTTTTCTTTTCCTTTTTCAATAATCTATCCTTATTGGGGCAGGACATATCACTGGTGTATGCCCTTCAGCGTCTCCATCGTGTGGCTGATTCCCGCTTTGATATTCCACATTCCCTTCCATCCAAGGCCTTCAAGCTTCGTGGAATCCAGCACCGCGTGTTCCATCGTTGTATAGCTTTTTTGTTCGGTTTCCGACGGTTCCGCCCGAATCAGTTCAACGCCGCCCGCTTCCGCTGCGGCTTCAGCAAACTCCTGTATAGTCACTATGGATTTCCGGTTGGAAATATTATAGGCTTCACCGGCCATACCGTTCAGGAGAATTGTCAGAAGTGCTGAAGCACAGTCCGCCGTATAGCAGTATGACCTCTTCTGAAGGCCCTGGCTTTTCATCACAATCGGCATTCCTGCAGCCGCAGCACGGATAAACGCGGATGAGGCTCTGTTATCTGTTTCTGTCATACAGGGTCCGTAAACATATCCGGGTCTGGCTATTGTGAAATCAACACCGTATTCCTCACGGTATGAAGCACAAAGTGTTTCCGCGGCTCGTTTCGCGCTGGGATAGCAGGATCTGGGCGAAAGAATATCCACATAACCGTACTCTGATTCCCGGAACGGATCCGGATTTCCTGTATACCGGTTGCCGTAAACCTCACTGCTGGAAACCAGCAGTACGCGGCTGCCCGGCTTCTTTTGCGCAGACTGAAGAAGTGCGTTCAGTCCGTTGAGTGCCTCCATCAGCGTTTCTGCCGGATGCTTTCTGTATAATTCAGGGCTGGCATTTCCCGCGCAGTGGATATAATAATCCGCTTCTGCCTCTACACAGGCAATCCTTGCCATGTCAAAGGGCAGAAACTGGATGCCGTCCTTGTCCCATGTGTCTCCGAAAACAGTCCGCAGCTTTTTCTCATTTCTGCCCGCCAGGATGATCCTGATCCCGGCGTTTTCTTCCCGGTTCAGGGAAATCAGGCAATCCGCAGCAGCTGAGCCGATGATCCCCGTCCCGCCGGTAATCAGAATTGTTTTACCATAAAGGCAGCGCACATCGGGAACTGCCTGTACTGCCATTCTGATGTCATCCCGGTATATTGTACCGTCTCTCATACCGTTCCCGCTTTCCTGCTGTTTTCTGTTGCCCGCAGGGCTTCAAAAATCTTCAGGTCATCTGATGTGGTAATCTTCAGGTTGGTTTCCGTTCCCCTCGAAAAATAGATCCTTTCCCCCAGTTTCTGCATTAACGTGCAGGTTGCCGCCTCATTATGTATATCCCGGATTTCTGCCTCCCGGTGTGCCCAGAGCAGCTTTTCCAGTGTGTATGTGTGAGGTGTCTGCGTCCGGTACAGCCCCTTCCGGTCAACCGGTGTCACGGAAGACATCTCATCCGTTTCACATCGGAACGCAGCTTCAACACAGGGAATAGCCGCCACTGCCGATCCGTAACGCTGAAATGTCGCAATTGAATCAGAGATCGTTTCACTTGAAACGTTTGAACGGTTTCCGTCATGAATCACAATGATTGAGTTCAGTGGCACTTTCTCCTGCAAAGCTCTCACGCCGTTGCATATGGATTCCTGGTTCGTTTTTCCACCGGTAATGATCCACTTCAGCTTGGTGATGTTATATTCTGCCGCATAGGCGCGGATTGTGGGAATCCAATCGGGTAACGTAACAATCATGATCCCGTCTATCTCCGGGTGATCCTGAAATGCCTGCGCCGTATGAATGATCAGCGGTTTCTGATCAACATGCACAAATTGTTTCGGGATTTCAAGGTTCATTCTTGTCCCCTGTCCTGCTGCAGTCAGGAGAGCAATGGTTTTCCGGTCCTCACAGCTCATATGCAATCGTTATTCTCCTTGCAGGAATGTAATGGAATGAATGTAATGGTGCTCCCTGTCTTCCTCCCGCGGCACAGTCATATAATCGCCAAACAGTTGTCGCAGATACTGCTCAAAGCCTTCGGGCACAGGCAGTTTTTCACTCTCAAACGCAGCCGGGATCATCCTGGTCATCCATTCTCTTGGATATATTTCCCCGAAATAGTGTCTTCTTCCGCTTGGGATTCCGACAAACTCCGATTCTTCATCCGCCCACCGGTTAACCCGGTCCGCCAGATCAAACCATTTTTCAGCCGGCAGGAACGAGAAAAATGTCCCGCCCGCCAGAATCAGCCTGTCCTTCATGGATCTTCGGAAATTGCTGCCGGAGTCCGCCCGGCGGAGCCGGTCCCTTTCCAGGACCAGTCCAGCGATGATGCGAACCGCCTCGCTGCGTACTCCCCGAAGGAATCTTACCATTTTGCTGTCAGGCAGATTCTCGATGATAAACAGATCAAGCGGCAGCCCATGATTCTTTCCATCCTCATCACAGATTGTCACTGCCGGGTTTTCAATTTTCGCGATCCGGTATCCGCTGTGACGGCTGTAGTTCGGTGCAGCAAGCAGATACTCTCCTCCGAACAGTTCATCAAAGCGGGCCTTCAGCGTTTCAAAATCCTTTCTCGGGATATTCATATCCATATCATCGTCCCAGGGAATGAATCCATGATGCCGGATCGCTCCGAGCACAGAACCGCCGCTGAGTGTAATCCGGATACCGTTTGACGCGCATACTGATATGATCTTCAGGGCCATCTGCAGATATACGCTGTGCACCTGTTCCAGCTCCTGCGGCGTAAGTGTGCGAAGCGTTGTATCCTGACGCAGTTTCTCTTCATGTTTTTGTTTGTGTGTGGTCATTTTTTCCCGTCTTCCCTGTTTTTCCGGATTACGTTTGCATAAAACCGCTTGGCCGGCATTGGTGCAAGGCCTTTCAAAATCAGCTTGCATGCCGGTGCGATCAGCCATCTTTTGGGGAAACCCAGGCGTTTGTATCCCGCCGCCCTTGTCCTGATAGACCTGATCCGCCTGCCGAGCGTCCTGCGTTTCAGTGCCTCCCGGTTCATCCGGACGTCGTATAAAGCTTCGTCCAGCGTTACTGCTTTGAATCCTTTCTCAAAGAAGCGGAACCACAGGTCCACATCCTCAACGCCTTCCACCATTTCACCCTCCGTATATCCGCCCAGCGCTTCATATACGCTCCGGTAGGTCAGGATAGTCGCGTGGTGAATCGGCGTTCCGCTGCGAAGCATCTCCGGTTCCGGCTGCAGCGGTGCCCGCAGAACTCCCGAATACCCGTCTTCATCAAAGCGGTTCATCTGTGTTCCCACCAGATCGATATCCGGGTGCTCCTGAAGGTACCGCACCTGCTTTTCAAGCCGTTCCGGCCGGGAAATGTCGTCCCCGTCCATCCTGGCGATCATCTCCCCCTCCGCGTGGCGAAGGCACTGGTTCAGTGCATGGGAAAGCTTGTGGTTTTCCTCGTCATGAAAAGCCCTGATCCTGTCCGGATACTCCGTTTCATACTGTCGTGCAAGCGCATAGGTTCCGTCTGTGGAACCGTCGTCCCAGAGAATCAGTTCCCAGTTGGGATAGGTTTGCCGGCAAATGGAATCCACTGCCTCCCGCAGGGTCTTTTCACAGTTGCGGACACCCATGATCACAGATACCTTTGGGCTTCCGGCAGGCTGAATTTGTTTCATCTGATATGCTTCTTTCGTTTTCTCAATACATGGCTTTTTGGCGTCCCGCTGTCAGGACGTTTAACCAGCGGGCCAGTAAAAGGGAAAGCCTGCCGGGATACCGGATCAGGAAAGTACAGAGTCTCAGGGGAAGTTCCCAGTCTTTTTCCCCGAAAGGCGGTACTTTTTCCCTTACAAACCGTGACATCTCCAGCAGGTCCCCGTGATATTTTTCCTGCTGGTCCTTCGGATATTCCAGCCAGTACAGCCAGTTTTTCCCTGCGGTAAATACACAGTACCTCAGTTGAGTCTCCCTGACCTGTTTCCATTGATCAGCAGTCAGAAAAGGCTTTACATCGTTATCCAGGCACAGGTACCGGTCCAGGACAACCTTCCATTTGTTCACAAGGTTCATATTATGAACATGTGCAATACTGGTCTCCACCTGCCTGTAGTGATAAAGTGGTTTCGCAATCCCCGCAACGGACTGTACCCTGGTGTAGACTCTCCAGGTTAACGACATATCATCCGCATAGGCGCCGTCAATTGGAGTAACAAATCCGTTCAGCAACTCCGCTTTCCAGAGTTTATTCCATACAAAGTCATGAGGCGCTGCCCCAAGCAAATCAGACAAAGCTTTCCCTTTGTCGGCGCAGGACAATGCGGGAATCCATGTTTCCCTTTCCCCTGAATACTCGCGATAAAACCCGCATTCAGTAACGTCTGCGCCGGTTTCTTCCGCAGATAAGAGGAGCTCCCGATACATATCCGGTTCCAGCCAGTCATCACCGTCTGCAAACCCGATATACCTGGCCCCTTGTTCTGCTGCGATTTCAATGCCGGTTTCCCTCGCTTTGCACAGCCCTCTGTTTTCTGTGTGCACAACTGAAAAACGAGGATCAAAACCAGCGTATTCCTCACAAATCCGACCGCTGCTGTCGGTGGAACCGTCATCCACCAGGATGAATCGCAGTTCGTTGAGCGTCTGGTTCCGAAGGCTTTCCAGGCATTCTCTCAGGAATCGCTCGCCGTTATAGATTGCGACGATAATACTGATCATTGATCCTTTTCCTTTACCGTTTCTGCCTGTGCAGGATTCCTTTTGTACAGGCCCGCGCAGCGTTCATAAAAACGCATTCCTCTTTTTTCTCCCAGGACATAACAGCATATCTTCCGTAGTTTCTTTTTTTGTCTCCAGTTCTTCGTTGCCCATGACGCAAGATAATAATGGATTGAAACAGTGTTGCAAGTAACATGGAGAGTACCGGTTACCCAATTCATCGGTGCAAAGTATTCGGTCGGATAAATCACAATATCCCTGACTGTCTGAATCTGTTTTCCGCTTGAATACCCGTATCGGGTCAGGAATTCTGTTGTCAGTTTCGGACAGCTGACAGGATCAGATTCATCAAAAGGGAGACTGCTGTATTCATCCAGCATTTCCCGGATCACCTGCAGGTTTTTTTCCGCGCCGAATCCCAGGCCGGTTGCCACCAGTCCGTTATATTCAACGCCCATAAACGCCTTGTCTGACAGGAAAGGGTCCAGAGACCCGATCAGTTCCACATCAGTGTCCAGGTAGATACCGCCGTGATGATAGATAATATACATCCTGGCGACATCGCTGACAAATGCCCATTTCCCGGCGTCATATGCTTCTTTTGTATAACGGTTGTAGTTTACGTCAAAATTCTGTTCATCCCAGCGTATGATTTCATAATCAGGACAATACTTTTTCCAGCTTTCCATGCAGCGTTTCACCCTTTTGGGTAAAGGGTTCCCGCCGAACCAGCAGTAATGGATTGTCCTTGGGATCACGTCTGCTTTCCTCCCCTGTTATACTGTCGTTTATTCCTGTTTCTGAATCTTATCAATGCGCCTTTTCAACACTGAGCCCCTGGGAGTATCTGTGATGTTATTATGTCCTGTTTTATATTATTTTGCACTCACTGTTCTTACGAATAATTATGAGGCATGTGCACTTCGTTTGCGAATCGATCGAAAAATGCGCTTAAGAATTGTTGTCGTGTATTTCAGTTCTGTCGATCTCATATATACAAGTATAGTGCTGACTATAAAAATCAGCATGGCTGATATGCCATAAATAATGATGGCTGCAACACCTTCCAATCCTAAATGGTCAGAAAGAAACGAAATCAGCCATATATCCAGGCATACAATAAAGAGGTTGATAAACCACTTACCATAATAGCTTCCTGCTTTTTTCATTAATCCGTAATGATAGATAATATAAGGTGCTGGCCAAATTCCTGCAAAAAACCTCGAAAAAGTTGTGCCAAGCAATACACCAATAAGCCCCATGCGTCTCGCCAGCAGTATGGACACAATGATATTAATTCCGGCTGCCACCAGCGGAAGAAATCTTCCATGTGAAAAAAGGCCCATTGTTGTTCTGAATGTCCAAACCGGTGTCATCGTCCCTTCTATGTATATATTCAGGCAAAAAACAAAAACTGTCCAGAAACCTAATACATATTTATCGCCGGCCCAAATCGTAATAAATGGATTAATCACGGCCATGCACCCAACAAAGCACATGCCATATAACAAGTAATTCAGGAAAGTGACCTTGAGAAGTAGCTTTTCGCAATTGTCTTTGCTTTCTTTTGCTATATAATTGCCAATGCTGCCTGTAAGTCCCCCGGTTATTTTTGTGATAAGTGCTTGGATTCCCCCAACAATTATAGAATAGTTCGATAACACCCCAACGCTAATCAATCCATCAAATGCAGATATGATAATATTGTCAGTCCCGTTTAGAGCAACTCCGCCTATTTTATAGATTAACATCGATCTGATATCTCTAAAAATATGCTTTTGTTCTTGCTTTGACAGTTTTTCTGTTGAATACAGTTTTAAAAAGGGATAACACCGGTCTGCATAAACAGAAGCAGTTATATTCTCCAGAACTGTACAAAGAACCTGAACTGACAGATAAATAATAAAAGACTTGAATCGGACAAGAACAAGGATTTGGAAAAGGCTTTTTATGAGCAGATAAATAATGTTAATTATGGACAGGACGCGTTGCCTCTGATCCGCATTGAAAATAGAACGTTTATAAGAGAAAAAATAGGAAAGGACTGTGTTAAGCAGAAACAATCCATAAATCAAAGTTAATTGTTCAATGTTGGATTGTCCATGAATAATATAATCCAGAAAAGGAATAAGACATAAACCAAAAAAAGCAACTACGCATCCGATTACCCTATATGCATCATGATAAAGATTCATGAGTTTTGCAATTTGAACCTTATCATTTTCGGATATCGGCTTATATAAATTATATGTAATTGCACTTCCAAATCCCAATTCAGCTAACGAGAGTACTGTAAGGATATTTGAAAAAAGCCCATTAACTCCCAGGTATTCTGTATTTAAGTAATAAATAAATACAGTCCTGATGATCAGGCTCGAAACCATATGAACCACTTGAGCTAATAGTCCAAGTGATGAGTTTTTTACGGAATTCTCAATTCGTCCCTGTGAATTCATGTCTGCTCCCGTGATATAATTTGCGTTTTATTTTTCTTATCTGGTTTTCTATACCTTCCCTAAAGAAAAAAAACCATGAATCTGCCGGCAGATGAAAAGATCGCACTTTGGCTTCCTGAAGGATCTCTTTGGCAAACACATCTTTGATTATATAAGCACTGTACCTTATATGACCCCAATGTTTGGAACGCTGTTTTCGATACAGTTCAGTATCAAAAGCAACACTAAACTTATCCAGCTCACCCAATACTTCTAATGTGCAGGCTGTCCGGATGCATTTGTTGCACTTTGTGCAATTGATATATTTTTCCTGCATTCTTTTTTTACTGAAATAGCATACCTCCAGGTATTTTTTAGCCAGTTGATTATCAGCGATAAAAGATGTTTTTTGAAAACGTGTCTTTTCAGCGCCTGAAGTATGCATTCTGAAACTTGGATAATTAATCACTTCACTGATCAGATAATCATAATGTGATGTATCAGAAAAATCCAATCTGTTTTCCTGATTGGAATAGCCTGTGGAATAGTAGTAATCATGAATACCATCTAATAGAATCATCGGGCAGGCCAAATGACAAAAAGTATGCACTTGTTCAAAATGTAAATGAGCCAATTCCTGATAAAAAGATTTTACATTTGAAGCAATCGGAATATAAGTTTTATCAAGTTCGCCAGCAATCTTATGTCGTTTTTTCACGAACAAATCCGAGCACAAGCGATTGTCTGCCATTTCCCATTTCGGACTGTCTATCAGTGAAATAACATACTGAATTCCTTTTTCACTCAGCAAAGAATAAAAACAATCTATGCCCAGGGATATTCCGGATGCTCCTTTTGTTCCCCTTGTAGATTCATCCGTTGTTTCAGACTTAATCATAATGGATTTACTGCCGCATCCCATTTGTCTGAAAGCTGGCAGCAGTATTGTTTCGATATTCGTTTTTAAACGTTCGGAAACAGGCCGTCCTTCAATAATGATATCCTCATTTATGTATGCTGCAATTGGTATGAACGCCACAAGAAAGGCATCAGCATTTGTACGGCATATTATATTCTCATATTCCTGAGGTACGGAAAAGAACACTCTGCCAGTATATGAGTTGCAAGCTATCGCTGCCTCTTCTGTCGTCCAGCCACCGGCTGAATGTATTTGAAAGTCTTTGATTATCATAAACCGCCTGATTCCTGTTGTAACAAATAAAAAATCCTTTTGCTTTTACCAAACAGACAATTGCTCTGTATCCTGCTGGCAGCGCATAAAAACATGATTCTGATGCTTTGGAACACGTTCAGCAAGAGGGGGCAATTCCATATAATTGCCATATGCTTTTGTCAGATATGTTTCTTTATCCAGCGGAACAGTAAAGAGATATCCTTCGAATTCTTCGTCTGTACCATTTCCATATATGGAATAATCAGACTTAAGAACTGGATTTAAAACAAAATGCTTTACATTCACATCATTCGAATGACCCGCGTTATTATGCCGTTTAGAATAATCATTCATTATTTTCGCATAAACTCTGGGGGGACAAAGCCTGATCAAATGAGCAATAATTCGACTCAGAGCCTTCTTACCGACACAGTTCTTTAGTTGCGATATTTCCCAACACTGTCGTAATTTTTTCAGGATGTATTCATCAACTGCATTAACGAAATCTCGTTTTGAATACCAATCCATAATAAAAATATCTATATAAGCTCCAAGCTGCGGACATTTTCGATACTCGGTTCTTTCCAGTAATGTTCGGCTGTCTATTACTTTAGGATATGGTATAGAGTAATGATCATCAGTGCCTAATGATAACAGCTTATAGTGTCCTTTGCATTCTGACATGGCTTTTTCAAATCGTTCGTATTCACTCCTCAGCATAACAATGTCTATATCATCGTCCCAGGGAATAAAACCTTTATGTCGAACTGCACCTAAAGCTGTACCGTATGCAAGATAGTATTTTATTCCATTATCACTGCAGACTTTATCAATGTACCGCAGCACTCCAAGCTCAACATGTTTCAATTCATCTGCGGACAGTCCAACCATCTTACAGGAGCGATTATCATTATTGTTCATAGTCTTTTATCTTCCGGTTCAGCATTTAGCCTTCATGTAGAGATTCGATTAATGGGGCAAAATGTTTCGAAAAATCACATTCGTAATCTGTATACGATTTGGCAGATAATTGTAATGATTTTGCGACAACAGCAGCCGCATCATTATCATCAGCCATTGTAATGAAGGGGATGCTTTTTAGCCAGGCATCATATATTGCGGATATTTTATGATTTGAGTTGTCCAGCACAATGCACGGGGTCCTGTTAATAATACAGAAAATCATACAATGAAGGCGATCTGTTATAACTACTTGGCATTCCTGTATCATCGACCAAAATTCATTGAGTGTTCTTTCATACGTATCCATTTGGCATTCTGCCAATGAAATATCCACAGTATCACGAGCAATTATTCTTTGATAGTGTTTTTCAGCTTCACCAATTAACTTATCAGGAAAATCACTTCTCGTTCTTCGTTCGGCATCTTTCCTTAAGCAAATCAGCACTTTATCCCTGATGGCTGATTTGATCGGAAGCTTTAATGACAATACGGTATCCGGGCAGTATCTGATATCCGTTCCCGGCAACGCTGATTTGATTTTTTCAAACGATAATTGTTCACGCACAAAAATCGTCAGATTCCGATTCCTTTCATACACTTTTTGGCTGGTTTTCTCTCTTCTTCTCCCTTTTTTAGTATTTGAAAAAGCATATGTCTGCGGAAAACTGATAATACGATTGTGCTTAAATGATCTGATTATGTATAATCTGGCGTTTTCCAGTGAAATATAGGTATCATCCATATTGCCGCCGCCCAGGATTGTTATCAGATCATTTTTGCGTATATACCGTCGTATCGTCTTTACAGCGCTGTAAGTTTCAACACTTGGCACCGGCACAATATTGGCGTCAGGAAACTCCTCCTTAAGAAGTCTGATCTGAGAGAAAGTAATTGCCAAATCTCCCAAATTCTGATAAAACCCGCAAAGAAAAACAAAAACATTCCTTTTATCATTACTGACAGCTTCAACCCACTTTTGTTTTTCAGCGCTGATAAACAAAAGCTTTATTCGTATTTTTACTGATTCGGGTAAAATTTTTTTTATCAGCATTCTATTCTCCTGAAACGTGATAAAAGAAGCAAGAGTTTAAGTATAAAAAGCTTTATAATCCTTTTCTTGTCAAGCCGAAAAACAGAAACATTGCAAAGTTTTCTCTTAATCATATGCACAATTGATGCGGATGGACAATAATCCCGGTCGTTTGGTTTCATTTCGTTATAGGATAAATCCAATATTTCCCGGGCTCGGTATTTCTCTATTTCTTTTTCAGCTATATCAAATTTCCTCAAATAAGATAGTTTCCGGTCCAGACACAGTATTCCAAGTGAATAATTTGCAGTTGTTCGCTTTCTTCCCAGAGACTTTGAATACTGCACGTAATGCGTCCCTATGAAATCAGTAAAACATATTTCGTATCCGCCGGATAACAGATCAAGATTAAATAACATGTCTTCATACAAAGCAGCATTCTTATCAAATTGTTTTGATGAAACATTGATTATCTCTGCTTTATACATTTTATTCCAGACATAACCTACCGTAGAAAAAAAGCCGGCAATGTCCCTGCAATTACAATCCTTCAGTGATCTGATTTCGGGGGTCCGAATTGACAGGCATTGTCCATCTGCACTATCAATACAATAGGACCATTGAATAATGTCCGAATCATTCTCTCGTATTTCATCAATCAGATACTGAAATAAACCGGGTTCAATCCAGTCATCGCTGTCGAGAAAAGTGAGATAATCTCCTTCAGCTAATTTGATTCCCTTGTTTCTGGTTACTGAAACTCCCTTGTTTTCCTGATGAATGACCCGTATTCGTTGATCTCTTTTTGCGCAACTGTCACAGATCATTCCACTCCTGTCAGTTGATCCGTCATTTATGATTATGATATCCAAATTGCTGTATGACTGGCTGCATACGCTGTTCAGACAGCGACGTAAAGTCTCTTCAGCATTGTAGACAGGAATAATAACAGATATTAGTGGTTCCACTCTTACACCCCTGCGACATTCAATTGGGTCAGTAATAATTCTACATTCTTCACTGCATTTTCTGCATTGAATAGTCTTCCCCGTTCCTGTGCTTTCGCCTTATAATGCTTCAGATGACCTTCTTCTAGTACATATCTGATGCCGTCATACAGAGCATTTTCGTTATTTTCTGTTATGATTCCATATTCGTTGTTATTTCCCAGCATCTCTTTCATTCCGGAAACTTCCACAGTGCAGACCGGCGTTCCAACGATCAGGGCTTCAATGGTTGCTGTAGAAAAGCCTTCTGAAAGTGACGCACAAACAAACAGGTCACACTTTGCTACATACTTATAGGGGTTTGTCTTGTATCCCAAAAAAGTAAATGCGTCCAGCAAATGATTGTTCTGAAGATAAGTATTTATATTACCCTGCTCGCTGCCTGTTCCGAGGGCATACAAGTGAACCGGAATACCATTTTCGCGCAGTCTCTTGACAATTCTTGCAAGGCGATCAAATCCTTTCTGCGGAATAATCTTCCCAACGGCGACAAGATTAACTTCGTTCGGATTAAAGATCCCCTCTTCAACTTTTTCATCCTTTTGTGAAAGAATCTTATCAGAGTCAATAACATTGTAACAAACAGAAATATGTCTGATATCCGGAAATAAAGTCAGGAAATCTTCCTTAACCGTTTCAGACACACAAACGATTTGATCATATCGTTTATAGCACTGTTTTGCCTCCTTTGTTGATCTGAACGATGAGGCTGCTTTCTTTTCCGAATGCTGTTCGCCGTGTATCCAGGATATAATTTTCGTGTTCACATCTGAACAACCGCTGATAATCCGTGCTGCCGGTCCTTCCAAAAAAGATATCTCTATATCATAATGATCATGAATAATAAGATGATGCAGCTGCTTTGGAGACATCAGCTTCATCCATATTCTGTTGCCGGGAATCATTTTGTGGAAAACTGTATAATAGTGAACATAGGATGGTAAAAACTGCTCATTAATGCCGCCGGCAAACAAGGCAATAACCGTCACATCATACCTGGTCCGATCCATGCGACTGACCAGATTGACTAAAACCTTTTCAGCTCCGCCGCCACCCAGATCATGGATCAAAAACAAAACTTTTTCCATATCATATCTTTCTGCTTGTTTCTTTCATTGAGCGGTAAAAATCCACTTGAAATTACGAAGACTTTCTGATTGCAGCGAGTATATCCAGTAAACCAGCAATACCAAAAGTACTACTATCATAATGGCGTTCCTGTGCTTATCTTTCGGAATCATCCGGAACAGATATCCATAACCGATGCTTACCATCGCTCCTGTATGGATTCCAACCCGTCCGAAATACGCGCTGCCCATGCCGGCCAGCATGGCAAAAGCATTGAAGAGCAGGCCGTTTATGTAGAACGCCTGCGTACGGGTCATCTTCTTCCTGTCACAGGATGAGAAATAAAGGAGGACCGGAACAAAGCCGACCGCAATTCTCAGGGGGTTGACATCGCGTGTCATATACGCGTCTGACCAGTCGATGATGGTGCCCTTAAACATCTCGATCAGGTTGATCACGATCTCATAGGAGAAGCGGATGATCAGGGCACCGGCCGCCAGAATGGCAAACTGTGTAAAGTCCGGCTTCCTGGCAAACAGAAAATAAGGCAGGATCATAATGATCGCTGATTTATGAAACAGGACCGCCAGCAGGACCGTCAGGAGATAAGGGACAAACCTGCGTTTCAGGATATACCGGTGTCCGGCAAACACGACTGCGGCGGCAAGATACTGGCGGATCCCATTGAAGCTGCCTGTCCAGTCGCCCAAAAAAAGAAAGATCAGCACACTGAC
>JAEEGL011033716.1_pt1 | contig 14090 bp, 13 predicted proteins | sample 9134231 | NCBI WGS metagenome assembly JAEEGL01 (sample SAMN16246548, study PRJNA631951) | gut metagenome | biome: gut microbiome; feature: rumen; material: fiber-attached | host: Bos | place: Iran: Karaj | collected 2018-10 | reverse complement strand
TTTCTTTCTGAAATTTGAAAAATATGCAACATCTTTGATATTAAGAGTTTCACCGTCTGTTACTATTACACCGCTCGGTAAATAATCTGATTCCTGAGTCGGATGTACAGCTTGAATACCATTATAATATTCACCGTCTTTACCGTTAATGGTAAATGTACGGTTACCGGCATTATTATTTGCCATTGTACCGAGATTCATTGATGTTGCATAACCTTGTTCCAATACAAAAGAATCACGAGTGGAATCTGCCAACGCACTTTGCAAAGTACTCATTCTTTCCTGCCCGAGTGTTATTTTAATCGTTTTATCATTATTTACGGAAAGATTATACATAGTTTCATCAATCTGCAAATTGTTAGCATTAACGATTATTCCTGCAAGGGAATTTAAACCTAAATCGAGAGCTTCAATATCCCCTCTTGCCATAGATAACGGGTTAAGTGTTAAATTAATCGTTCCGTTACCTGTTACTTCAGTATTTATTTTGTCAGCAATAACATTGTCGAAATCGGCATCCAAAGTCCAATAATTTGTACCTGAAACATTGAGTTCTTTTATACTGCTATCTATTTGTCCGTCAGCAGTATGCAGAACCGAATTATTCATCGATAAATTATCAATTACAACATTACCTGATTTTGTTAGTTTTGAATTATCCAAATAAATATCACCAACAGTAATAGAACTGCCCTGTGTATCATCTGTAGTTAAAGAAATATCAGAGCCGTTTTCTGCATAAATATCGTTACCTTTATCGGTAATAGACGATATATTCATTTTAATTAATACAGGAGTGTCGTTTGTTGCCTTAACTTTAACATTGCCACCGTTAGAATATATTCCGCCGCCGCCTTTTGCACCTCTTGTGGTATTTCCGTCAACACTTGTATTTCTGAGTTCCAAAAATCCGCCGTTAGAAATAGCAAACGCACCGCCGTTTCCGTCAGCATCATTGCCTTTTACGTTGATGCCGTTAGTACCTCTGTCAGCCACAACAACAGAACCTTGACCATTCAAATAAACAGCACCACCATCACCACCTGCATGTCCTGTTGTCAAAATATATTTATCTTCATTAGCTTCTCTTGCACCATATATATTCAAATTAGTATAAGGTGCGCTGTATATAATACCGCCATTACCGGTTGTTGAAAAGTTACCAATAGATTTTGCAAAAATACTCAAAGAATTATTATTAACAAAACCTTTATGACCATATCCGTTAATTTCATGGCTTAAAGTTTCGTCAACAATAGTAAATTCTCTGTTAAGTACATTAAGATTATTTTCTATTATTTGGTCAGAATTCAAATTAAAATTTGAAATTGCTTCATTATTAATAGCATCTTCTAATGCACTGCTTGCAAATGCTTGTGTTGATAATGATAACAATGCCGTAGTAAGTGCCGCCGCCGTCAATAACTTGTTCTGGTTCTTCTTTTCCATACTCTCTCTCCCGTATTAAATTTTAATGATTAATTTCTTCTTATTAATGTAACTTTAATGTTGTATAGGATGAATTCCAAGGATTCATCCCTTTAAATGCGCTATTTGCTTGATTTATTTTCTTATTCTTAATTTTTGCCTGCTTCTCTTGAACTTTCATTTTTTCTTCACTTGTTCTTGAAGCAAGCTGATTATTTATAACTTTCAATGCTTTTTGATAAGTTTCGCTGTTATAACCCTGTTTTAATCTTTCGGGGAAATTATAATTTATATAATCATAAATATTCATTATATGTTCTGTTGCATTATCTTCGTCATAATCCAAATATCTGCCGTAAACAGAGATAAGAGCAAGCGGATTATATCCTGCCTGTATTAAAAAATCCACCCCTGTTCTGTCAGCAGCCAAACTAACGGCATCTTTATTGAGTTTTTCGTGAGAATAAATATGTTTTGAGGAATAACTCATTATCTCGTGCCCGTCCCAATCTCTAAGTCCTATTGTATTAGTTTTTGCTTTTTCTCTTGAAACAGAAGGCATATTGTTTGAAATCTTACCGATTTGTCTTGCTATAACAGCAGCAAGCTCTTCTTTATTCTCGGCAAAAGAAAGCTCCCACGTGAACATTTCAACTCTTTTATATACGTTAGCTATTACAAAATAATCATCAAATGTATCTGGTCTGTCTGTTATAACAAACCTTGCCTCGGGCAAATGATTAGCAGCTAAAAGTCCTTTGCCTATATCATTAATCAAATACGAATCCTCGTTTATTTGATTTGCCAAACTGATGTTTGACATTAGGCAAAGTATAATAACAAGACATAATATTATTTTTTTCATAAAATCCTCATGATTAGTAATCGTAATAATGATAGTAATATCTTCTCGGTCTGTAATAATATCTGTGGTCGAGCATATAATTTATTTCGTCATATCTCATTTTTTCGATATTATATTCTCTGTTGTATTCGGTAGTACGATATTTTTCATCTTGTCTGACATCCCAGACTTTGTTTTTTCTTTCTTCTGCAGCTCTTAATTCATCATAACAATTTTTTAGGTCATTATCTTTGTATGCTGAACATTTATGCAGCGCATCATTAAACTGCATTCTTCTTTTATACCAGTAGGTAGCATCCTTGCTGAATACATTTTCATTTGAATCACAATATATCGGAGGACAAAATTCAGTCCACTCAGGAACAAGAATTGGAGCAGCTGTTACCTTTTGCGTATTTAAAATTATTCCCAACAGAGATATTGCTATTCCAAATAATAAAGCATATTTTTTTGTTACCATAATTATCTCCCACGTACAATTTTAAAAAAGAATGTAATTAAGCTTGTTGTATCAAATGTATATTCATATTTTGAGCTTATTGAATATCTGTTTATTCTCTCTCTTCTCATTTATTAATCTCAGAATTTTATCAACAAATTTACCAGTTTGTTAATATATTATGTTTACCATTCTAGCATATTATTACAGTTTTGTAAATATTATTAATCATTCAAAAGTATTATTTTTAAATGGTTTAATATTCTGCTATTTTTATATTTTTACAAACTGTAAACAAACTGGTAATTTTGTTTACAAATTAATTATATTTATAATAAGCAGAACACCATTAAAAATAGTTTTTACAAATAAAAATTTTTATAACTTTTTTCTATTTCATCTTGTGCAATACCGATCTATCTCAGTGTTACTTGGAAAATTTTGAAATTAAAGGTTTTAAGGTTGAATTTATCGGAAATTCTTAAACCGCAATTTATCCCCATAATAAAAAGCAAAAAATTCCTTTCATTGTCATTTTTTAAAACTTCTTTTACCTTTTCGATGTCTTTTTTGCTTCTGATTGCTTCAACTGTTGTCATAACTTGCTCCTTTCTTATGTATGCAAGTTTAGTATAAATCGCAAATCTTTTTCATCAATCCGTAAAGTGGACGCATCTAACTTTCCGTTTTTTTATGTAATAAAAATTATTCAAAAACGAACTGAAAGTTTAGATTTATCTCAGATTTATCGTACTCATCTTTACGTAATTTTGCAGGGGATTTCTTTTTGTTGCTAGGTGAAAAGAAAAAAAACCCGAAAAAATGACCAAGTGAACAAACTAAACCAACTCCTATTGGTCAAGATAGTATAAATTATGTAAGTTTATTTGAATACCTGTGATGTCAGAATAGTGTGATTTTGGTTTTATATATTAAATATCTGAAGTACAATATGGGCATTTAGTGGCATTTATATTTATTTCAGAAAAACATTTCGGACAGGTTTTTGTTGTTGACGCAACTTCGGTAGCCTTATCCTTTTCAACAGATGCTTTTAATTTATTTATCATTTTAATAAGAATGAATACAGCAAACGCAACAATTATAAAACTGATGATGTTATTAATAAATGTGCCGTAATTTATTGTAACGGCTCCAGCCGCTTGAGCAGCTTCAAGAGAAGGATATGTTTCAAATTTACCGTCAGCATTAGGTAGCGTAAAATATAGATTTGTAAAATCAACTTTACCAAGAAACCAGCCAATGGGAGGCATAATTATATCCTTTACCATTGAATCAACGATTTTACCAAAAGCGGCACCGATAATAATACCTACTGCCATATCAATAACATTTCCCTTTACGGCAAATGTTTTAAATTCATCTAAATTACGTTTTAAACAATTAATCATTTTATTCTCCTTAAATTTCTATTCAATATTTTTCATATAAAGTTCTTCTATAAGTACACATATACAAGATGCAATTGCTGGAGCAAAAAGAGCTCCTAACACTCCGAAATATTTTGCACCAATAAATAAAAAGAAAAATATCAGCATCGGATGAAGGTTTAAAAGCTTGCTGAAAAAATAAGGACGAACAATATTATTTTCAATAAGTTGAGCTGCAGCAAATGAGACGATAACTCCTATTATAGGAACCCATCCGGCTTGAGCTGTAGCGATTAAACAGATAACCAGGGCAATAGCCGGCCCTGCAACAGGAATGATATCAAGTATTGCTGTTATTAATCCGAGCAAAATAGCATAATCAACTCTAAATATTAATAACCCTATTGTCATAACAATTCCGACACTTACAATAGCGTAGAATTGAGCAACAACATAGCCACCCATTTTTTGAGCAATTATACTTACAATGTTTTCAATTTTGCCTCTTGCGGAAGTAGGGAAAAATCTTAAGAAAGTTCTTTTGACTGTATTTGTATCTGCCATAAAAAAGTAAGTGAAAATTATCATTATGAACAGATAAACAAATGCTGCTCCTAAACTCCTTGCAAGATTAATTGCTCCGTTTAACATTTCTCCGGCATGATTTGCTATCGTAACAAAATAAGAAGCAAAATCCAAATTGTCCAAACCTATTTTTCTTAAAACAGGATATGTTTCTAATATATTATGAACACTGGCTAAATATCGACTTATCGTATCAACAAATGAACCTATTTCATAAATACCGATAATAAATATCGGTAATATAAAAATACATAACAAAAGTATAAAACCGCCTAATACAATACCAGCTGCTATCGAACGATTAAATTTTTTATTCAATTTCTTTACCAATGGATTAAGTGAACATGCTATAACTATAGATGCAAACAGCATCATTGCTATATCCGGATTGGCAAAGGCAAATAATATAATCAGTATAAAAGCAACAAGAAATATAATATTTTTTAAAGTTAACTGCTTATATATTAATTCATTTATCATATAATTTCCTCATTAACAACATGCTATCTTTATATATTAACTGATAATGAATTCCAAATTCAATGACTAACCGTATATTATTTTTAAGGTCAAAATATTTTTGTTATCTTTATATTCATACCCTATAAAATCAACGGATTTTTTAACCATGAATATACCAAGACCGCCATTTTCTCTTTTCTTAACTCCTGCTTTTATATCAGGGTCAGCTTTTTCAAGAGGATTATATTGAATTCCTTCATCAACAAATTTTAGAACAATTTCATTACCTTCTTTTTTCAAAGAGGCTTCAACGTCGCCTTTTTTATCAGGATAAGCATATTTTGCAATATTAACAAAAACTTCTTCCGATACCAGCTGTAATTTTGATAAATCCTCAGACCTAATATTTAATTTTTCGGCGGAAGTCTCAATCCAAGTATTGAAATTTTCAAAATTATCAACCCTTGCAGGCATTGAAATTGTCTCTTCTTTTATCTGTTTTTTATTACCGTTATACTTAAATGCTAAAACAGTAACATCATCGTTCTGTTCTCTTTCCCCTGTAAATGCTTTAACATCATTATGAACATCGTTTATAACTTTTTTTAAATCATTTGATTCACAAGTTCTGTAATCGTTTAAGCAAATTAGTAATCTTGTTTCGCCGTATAATTCATCTCTGTCGTTCATAGCTTCCGTAATACCATCGGTATAAAGGAATAAAATGTCTCCCTCGTTAAGTTTAGTTTTTTGAATTTTATAGTTAAAATTCGGATAAACACCAAGAACTAAATTAGATGCTATTTCAAGATATTTATATTTTCCGTCCTTTCTTTTTATTAAAGGAGGATTGTGTCCGCAATTAATAAAGAATATTTCTCCTGTTGAAATATCAACAATAGATGCAAACATAGTAACAAAGAAGCCTTGCTTGTTAATATCACAAAGTTTTCTGTTTATTTTCTCAACAATTCTCTTAGGAGAAGAATTTTCATTAGCTATATTTTTGACTAATCCTTTTGCCATCATCATAAACAGTGCGGCAGGTATACCTGTACCTGCAACATCAGCTACCAAAAACATGAATTGATTAGGATTAATGAAGAAGAAATCATAGAAATCTCCACCGACTTCTTTAGCACTCTTCATTGTTGCAAATATGTCAAATTCTTCCATATTTTCAAAAAAGTTTGAAGGTACTTCTAAATTAAGAATAGAATTAGCAATTGCAAGTTCAGATTTTGCTTTTGCTTCAATATTTGCGATATCGGAAGCATTTTTAACATAATCTTTTATATTTTGCGACATGTTATTAAAGTTATCAACTAATTCTGTCAATTCTTCATTGTTTTCGTTTTCTATTTTGGCATCAAAATTACCGCTGCCTATCTGTTGAGCCATTTGATTTAATTTTTTAACGGATTCTGTGATTTTTTTATTTAAAACTAAATAAACAGAAGCTAAAATGAGAACAAAAGCCAATGTAATAATAGTAACGATAGGAATAATAATGCCTGAAGAAACAGGAATATTCCTAAAATGAAAATATCCGATAATCAGTACTATACTGCCTAAAAACAATAATGGACATACAATAAATAATAAATTTTTTGATTTAATTGAATTGAACATAACTACCCTATATTTAAAATCTTGTCAAACCCGGTCATTCTGAATATATCCAATATATTCCTCGGTACATTTACAATCTGCAAATTACCGTTATTTATTTCTATATTCTTAGCTATTTCTAATATAGCTCTTAAACCTGCACTTGAAACATAAATAACTTCGCTAAAATCAAGTGTTAATGCTTCAATGTTATTTATGGAAGATAAAACCTCTTTAGAAAAATCTTCTGCACTCATTATATCAATTCTTCCTACAGGTTTTATACAAAGACTATTATCTTCCCCAAAATTTTTTTCTATTTCCATAAAGCCTTCCCCTTTATAATTCATGTAAATTATAAAACAAACAAACAGTTTTTTTTAATTTTGTAAATAAAAATTTACGGATTAAAAAAAATAAAGTTGTCACATAAAAGGAGTAATGCTCTATATTATAAAATAAAAAACCGGATATTATTTATCATTAAATCCAAAAGAGTTATTAACCATAGATGACATCATCATACTTTTAATCATTTCAGGAGAAAGATTTTGATTTTGTCCTGAATACATCATGTAAGGATACATTGAAAATTCATTTGTATTATTAGAATTCATGCCCATAAGCATACTCATTTGCATCATATCTGGTGAATATTGCATAGCCATAGTTTGCGGATTGAAATTCATATATCCTGCTCTTTTTAGTGTATCAAATGCATCAGCTATTTCTTCTTTTGAGGGTTTATTGGTTAAAGCACCTGCTTGCGGGGGAGGCACATTTTCTCCATCCTGAGTTTCAACTGAATTGTTTCTCATCTTTTCAAGTTGTTTGTATCTTTCTTTTTCTGTTTTTTGAATTTGAGGATTTGAAAAATCTTTCAATCCTGTAACGTATTCTCTTGGAACAGAAGAGGTGTTTCTGTTATTGTTTACGGTAGATTTTATAGTATTTATTTTTTCTTGTTCCATTTTATAATTTATTTCACTTATAATTCTTTGTGCCGGATCTAATGTAATGCCTGAAGGACAGTTTTCCGGAGTATCAATACAAATTATTCCATCTTTTGCATATTTTGTAAGTTGTGAACTTGTATTTAATGAGATAACCCTTTCATAAGCTTCCTTAGCTTTTTCAGCTTCTCCTAAATGTGCTTGAGTTAATCCTACATAATAATAAGCAAGAACATTTGACGGATCTTTTTCAAGAGCTTGGTGCATTACCTGTAAACATTCGGTATAATTTCTTGCTTTATACATTTTCATGGCACTAATAACTTCAGGAGTATAGTAAGATGCTGCAAAACCCATAGTCGTAAACATTGACAATATAAAAGCTAATAATATTTTTTTCATACAAACCTCATAATTCTAATTTCTATATAATATTTTAATTATTATTCATGGTAAATACAACTTTTTTTTTAATAAATACTTTAAATAGATGAATATATTTATATTATTTATGTTTTTAATTTCCTAAAGTACTTTTTAAACGTGCCTATTGTAGGTTCATTCTTAACTATTTCCAATAATATTGGTGCAAGCTTTCTGTCTCCGGAAGATATTACCGCTTGTATTTCATCCCACGCTATACTGCTGGGTCTGAATGTAATTCCCAGTTTTATTAAATTCTTTTTTATATAATTCATTTTAGCTTTTAATGTTTTTTCTTCTTCATGTTTAAAATTTTCAAAAGGGGTATGTTTTTTTGGAATAAATGAATTTAGACTTAATACTAATTTTTTATTTGTTTTTATTTTTTTCAAAAGTTTTATAAGTTCTTCAATGTCATCCATTGTTTCATCGGGAAATCCAATCATTCCATACAACTTCAAACCAAAATCATTTTCTGTATATTTTGAAGTCGTGGTTAAAATCTGTTCTTCTGAGAGTCTTTTATTTATAAAATCTCTCATTCTTTGGGAACCTGCTTCAATTGCAAGAGTGACATTTTTTTGAGAGGTTTCCTTTAACATCCTAATCCATATATCTTTTACAGAATCAGCTCGCATTGAACCTATAGAAACAACAAATTCTTTCTGTTCTCGTTTTTTCAAAATATAGTTGCAAATTTCATCAAAATCGGGATTGCTGCTTATTAATGCGCCGAGCAATCCAATCTTATCACATTTTTCTAATCCGATATTAATTGCCGTTTTTACAGAAGTTAGATTAGGATGTCTGCAAGGTTGATTAATGTGACTTGTTAAACAAAAATTACATTTAAAAGGGCATCCCCTTGATAATTCAATTAAAAATGTATTTGAAAAAGCTGTATCAGGAGTAATAATTGGACTGGTAACGGCTTTATTTAATTTGCAGTATTCTCTTTTTACATTTTCATATAGATTTACAGCCGGTACATAAATTCCTTCAAGTTCTGAAATAAGTTCTAATTTTTTATTTCTTGATTTTGTTCGATTTTCGTAAAGAAGGTTAAAAACTTTTGGTAAAATCTCTTCGCCGTCACCTACAACAATGAAATCAAACATTGAATAGAAAGGTTCGGGGTTTGCACTCAATACAAGTCCTCCACCCATTATAAGAGGACAGTTTTCATCTCGTTCTCTTGTCGTTAAAGGAATAGAATATTTTTCAAAACTTTTATAAATATTAATAAAATCAAATTCAAACGAAAAAGAATAAGAAATTAATTCAATATTATTTGCAAAAATCTTTGTTTTCAATGTATCAGAAAAAACTCTTTCGCATTCAACAGTATCAAATTCATCAGCTATCCTAAATAAATTTAAAAAGCCTAAAGAGGACATTCCGACGGAATATTCAGCAGGAAAACAAAACCAAACCTTAAGCGCATCAGAACGTTTTATTTTTGGTGTATAGAAAAAAGTTTCATTATACGACTTCTTTCCAAACATCTTGATTGCCTAATAAATCATAATCCAGTTCATTTTCATTTGAGGCTATTGCAGCAGCAACAACTGTATCACTGGCAACATTAACCATTGTTCTTACCATATCTGTTAATCTGTCAAGAGCAAATAAGAATGTAAAGCCTTGGAAAAGCTGTTCATGCGACAAACCTATACTGTTTAAAATCAATGCAATTGTTATCAATCCTGCTCCAGGAATACCTGCTGAAGTACTTGATGCTACAATAGCAAGAAAACCTACGAGCAAAACAGATGATAAACTAAGCTCAATACCATAAGCTTGTGTTAAAAATACGACAGCAATGCATTGAAGCATGGCTGTAGCATCCATATTCATTGTTGCACCTAACGGAAGTACAAAACTTGAGATTTTATTCGATATTCCAGCTCTTCTTTCGCAACATGCAATTGTAACAGGCAATGTTGCAGAACTGCTTGCTGTTCCGAAAGCAACCATTAATGCCTCTGCAACAGCCTTGTATAAAGCAATTATATTAACCTTACTGAATATTTTTAAGAATAAAGGATAAGTTATACATAACTGTATAAGAACACCTATTGCAAAAGTCAGTAAATACATACCTATATTATTAAAGATATGGATACCTGCTTTTGATATGGCAGAAGCTGTCAGTGCAAAAATACCAGGAGTGGCTAATATCATAACCCAATCCGTCATTTTCATCATCGCTGCGAAAACAGACTCAAAAAACGAAACTACTGGTCTGCTTATATCACCTATAGAAGCAAGAGCTAATGCAAAAAACACCGTAAAGATTATTATTTGTACTATATCACCTTGAGCTAATGCTGCTATGGGATTTTTAGGAATCATACCTAAAAACATTTCCGTAAGGGAGTGTCCACCATGCTGCATTGCTAAAAAACTCTGCTGAGCATTTACCGCATCGGCGTGATTAATAAATTCACTTGCTCCTATTCCGGGATTTATTAAAAATGCTGTACCAAATCCTATGCATACTGCGGTAACCGTAATTATACCGTAATATAAAATCATTTTTAGTCCTATTTTCCCAAGCTGTTTGGAGCCTCCCATACTTGCGATTCCGACAACTATTGCACTCACAACAAGTGGTACGACAAGCATTTGTATAAGTTTAATGAATATTTCACCAACAATGTATAATACTTTTGCTACTGTAGGATGAGATGATGCAGGTAAAAGAATACCCACAATTATACCACATATCAAAGCTACAAATATATGCCAGTTTCTTTTTGCTCCTAAACCAAGTGCAACAAGTATTTGCCAGTGTAATTTCATCTATTTCCTCATTTTTGATAACTAACTTTTTTATTCTAATATTTTATTTCAAAAAAGTAAACTATAAAATTATTATAGAAAAAATATTATAGGTTTACCCAATTTTTTATTGTTTCAATTCCTATTTTACCGCTTTTTTCAGGATGAAACTGTGTAGCAAAAAGATTTTCTTTTTCTACTGAAGCACAAAATTCTATGTTATAATTTGCGGTTGAAGATATAATAGTTTTATCGACTGGGTTTGCATAAAATGAATTTACAAAATAATAATAATCATCAAAGAGAATAGAATTGTTTTTTGTTGTTTTTATTTTATTCCACCCTATTTGAGGAGTTTTTCCTGTTTTATATTTTATAATATTTCCTTTTAAGATTGATAACCCTTTTATATTGGGTGCTTCTTCGGAAGCTTCAAACAAAACTTGCAATCCTACACATATTCCCAAAAACGGTATCCTTTTATCCAAAGCGTTTGCAATAGTTTTATCAAGACCTTCTTCTTTTATAGAAGTCATTGATTGACCAAAGTGTCCCTGTCCTGGGAAAATAATTTTTTCAGATGAAAGAATATCTTCCTTTTTATTGGATATAATATAATCTTGTTTCAGCGCTTTTAATATATTTTCAACGCTTCTTAAATTTCCTCCGCCGTAATTTATAATGCAAATCATAGAACACCTTTTGTGGAAGGGGTAATATCTTTATATCTTTCATCTATTTCACATGCTAAAGCAAGCGTTCTTGCAAAAGATTTGAATATTGCTTCAACTATATGATGAGAATCTTCACCTCGAACTTGTTTTATATGAAGGGTAGTTAAACTGTTTGCAGCAAAACTTTGGAAAAAATGCTTAACTAAAATTGTATCAAAATCATTTATTTTTTCTTCGGGAATTTCTGTTTCAATATTACAAAAAGCCCTTCCGCTAATATCAATAGAAGTCATTGCCAAAGCTTCATCCATAGGGATAATGGTATGAGCAAAACGTTTAATTCCTTTTTTATCGCCTAAAGCTTTTAATACAGCGCTTCCTAATACAATTGCGGTATCTTCAATGCAGTGATGAGGATCACTGTCTAGTGATGTTGCTTCTAAAAAGATATCGAAATGTCCGTGGGAAGAAAATTGTTCAAGCATGTGATTAAAAAAATTTATAGGTGTTTTTATTGAATTTTTTCCTGTTCCGTCAATATTTAATGTTAATTTAATTTGTGTTTCTTTTGTATTGCGTTCAATAGTTGCTTCTCTCATAATTTGTCTCCAATATTAATAAAATCCGCGGCATTATTTAAAACTGTTTTTGCACCTGTATTTAACATAATTTTTCTTAAATTGTCCGATTTATCCGAAGGAGGTAAAACTCCTATTGGGATTACTCCTGCTGCAACGGCAGCCAAAATATCATCTCTTGTATCACCCATATAAAATAATTTTGACGGATTTGCTACAATTTTTATTATTTCCAGTCCCATTCCGTCAGGTTTTTGTTTGTCTGGAGGTAAATCATCGGAAGTAATTATATATAAGAAATATTTTTCTATATCAAATTTCTTCAATGCAAAAAAAGCTTCTTTTATCGGACGACCTGTAAATATAGCTAAATCATATTTTTTTGAAAGTTTATCTAACTCTTCTTTTTTAATAAGCAGATTTTCTTTGGAAATCAAGCCTTCACCGTTTTCTCCGAAATACAGTTCTTGAAATTTTTGTATTAATAAATTTTTATCGGGTTTTATGCCTTCTTGATTTAACAAATATTCTGTTAAATCCCAGTCATTATTGTATCCGCCCAAATTCTTAACATCTTGTATTGCTTGAGGAGTAGTTTGTTTACCTGCAAAGAATTCAAATGTTTTTTCTATTGCTTTTCTGTATGAATTTGTAGCATCAATTAAAACTCCATCCATATCAAAAACAATCATTTCTCGAGCTTCTAAAATGGAGATGATTTTTTTTGCATCTTCTAATTTCGGTATTGTTAATCTGAAACAATTTTTACATTCACCAGTTTTGAAAAATTTTGTTTTTATTCCGTTAAAAAGAAGTTTTTTATAATAAAATTCTGCTTGTTCGCCAAAATCAACCAATATAAAGTTAGCAAAGCTTTTATAAACATTTTTTGCAAATCTTGGCAATTCATTCATTAAATATTCTTTTGATTTAGATATTTCATCCTTTACATATTGCAAATGTGATTTATCTTGCAAAGAAATTGTACCTGCCAGTGCTGCAATTGAATTTACACTATAGGGAGCAACTATTTTCCTTATCTGATTAATATTTTCCGATTTTGAAATTATATAACCAAGTCTTAATCCTGCTATTGCAAAATCTTTTGACATAGATTTAATAATAATTAAATTTTCGTATTTCTCGATTAAATTTACATGAGTAACTCCGTAATAAGATGCATACGTTTCATCTATAACAACTGCGGAATTTTGAGCCTTTTGTAATATAGCTTCTATATCTTTTTCTTCTAATACATCACCAGTGGGACTATTAGGCGAAGTAAGCATAATCATCTTTGTAGTATCATTAATTCGATTTAAAAAATCTTCTATCGGAAATATCCATTTTTCTTTGTAAGGAATTTCAATAAAATTAGCACCGGCGGTAATTGCATATTGTTTGGGCATGGAGAAAGCCGGAGTCACTGATAAAATTTCGTCATTAGGATTAATAAAAGCATCATATATGTATTTAAAAGCTTCATCAGCACCGTTTGTTGCTACAATCATATTTTCAGCAACTTTATTAAACTTTGCAATTTCTGAAATTAAATTTTCATAAGCAGGATAAAAATTTATTGTTTTATAATTAATATTTTTTATTGCTTCTAAAACTTTAGGCGACGGGCCTATTAAATTTTCATTAAAATCTAATTTTAGTTTGTAGTCCTCATATTTTTCAACATTATAGGGAATTATGTTTTCTATACATTTTTTAGGTTTAATCATACTAATTTCACTTATTTTATATCAGCCTTCTAACAAATGTATTTTATCAAATTATTACAAATAAGACAATGAAAATTTTAGTCAGCAAAGCGGATAGGCTTTTACACCTACCCACCGCTCTTGTCTCAATTTATATATGGATTTATGGGATTAAGACATAATATTTT
>JAEEGL010432344.1_pt1 | contig 14090 bp, 6 predicted proteins | sample 9134231 | NCBI WGS metagenome assembly JAEEGL01 (sample SAMN16246548, study PRJNA631951) | gut metagenome | biome: gut microbiome; feature: rumen; material: fiber-attached | host: Bos | place: Iran: Karaj | collected 2018-10 | reverse complement strand
GTCACCAAGCCCTTCGAGGTCAAGGAGCTGATGGCCCGGATCCACGCGGTGATGCGCCGCACCGAGACGGAGGCGCCTCACGAGGCGTCCAAGCGGCTGGAATTCGACAAGCTGGTCATCAATCTGGATTCCTACGAGCTGATCGTGGACGGGAAACGGATGGAGGCGCCGCCCAAGGAGATGGAGCTGCTGTTCCATCTGGCCTCCTCCCCCAACCGGGTGTTCACCCGCAATCAGCTGCTGGACGAGGTATGGGGCTTCGACTATTTTGGGGATTCCCGTACCGTGGACGTGCACATCAAGCGCCTGCGGGAGAAGCTGGAGGGCGTCAGCGACAAGTGGTCGCTGAAAACCGTGTGGGGCGTGGGCTACAAGTTCGAGCTGCTGGAGAACTGACCTTTCGTTATCCCGCCGGAAAACCGGCGCTGCTGCGGCGCTCTTTACCTTTTCTCTCCCTCCGCCCCTGCGGGGCACCTCCCTCGCCAGAGGGAGGTGCCCCGGCGCATTGTTTTCACTGTGCTGAAACCCGGCGCGCGTTCGTTTTTTCGAGCGCACGCGCCGGGTTTTTTCATTTTCCTCTTTTTTTCGGCGGAGTTTTTTGGTATATTCCATAATAGGATGATATAAATTTTTTCCTGCGGAGAAGCGGCGTTTCCCGTCGTTCCCCGCGGTCAGAAAAGGAGCGGATACATATGGCATACACCGCCATCGAGGAGATGCGCCGGAAAAACGAAGAGCGCTTCGGCGCGGACGTGGGTCCCTTCCAGCCCCCCTTTTTCCAGCGGGAGGACAACCCCAACGATCTGAAATCCGCCGCCCTGCGGTTCCTGCGGGCGCGCTGCGAGGAGCTTCTCTTCGATCCGGAGGCCGCCGAGGAGGAGCTGCGCACCGGCGTATACCAGGGCAGGAGTCTCGGCCCCAACCAGATCCCCTGCAACATGGAGATGGATATCAACCGCCTGTGTCTGGAAAAGGCCCTGGAGGCCTTCATCGACTCCGGCGTGGCCGAGGACGCCTATACGGTGTACTACTGCTATCTGGAGATGTTCCTGGGGCGCTACGGCAGGTCCAAGCGCATGGTGGAGCTGCTCTCGGAGTACGAGTCCAACGGCAGCTCTCTGCTGATGAAGCACAGGGACCACTACTCCCACTCCGTGTACGTGTTCGCCCTGGGGCTGGCCATCTACGAGACCAACGCCAACTTCCGGCAGAAATTCCAGGCGTACTACCACCTGGACGCCGACGCGGAAGGCCCGGACCGGGAGCACAGGGCCGCCAACCTCTTTCTGGAGTACTGGGGACTGGCGGCGCTGTTCCACGACATCGGATACCCCTTCGAGCTGCCCTTCGAGCAGGTCCAGTCCTATTTCGAGGTGGACAAGCTGAAGCGGGGCAAGGGCTGCCCGTATCTGGTGTACCGCGCCATCGAGCCTCTGACGGAGCTGAGCAAGGACGCGGCGGATCGCTTCGAGACCATTTACGGCGTCCGCTTCTCCTCCGTGAGCCAGCTTCTGGCCCACGACGTGGCCCGGAAGCTGGGAGAGGCCTACGGCTTCACCGAGGAATACATCCGGGACGTGATCGAACGCAAGCCGGTGGAGCCCGAGCGCTTCGGATATTTCATGGATCACGCCGTCTTCAGCGCCGCACGGCTGTACCAGGAGCTGGAGGAGGAGCTGCAGCCGGAGGATCTCACCTCCATGCACGTGGACGCCCTCTCCGCCATTTTGCTGCACAACAGCCTGTATAAATTCTCCATCGCCTTTTACAAGGACCCGGAAAGACGCCGGCCTCCCCTCCCCGCCCGGCTGCATCCCCTGGCCTGGCTGCTGATGCTCTGCGACGAGCTGCAGTGCTGGGACCGGACCGCCTACGGCCGCAACTCCCGCACCGAGCTCCACCCCATGGCGGCGGAGTTCGATTTCAGCGGCAACGCCCTCTCCGCCCGGTATTTTTACGACCTGGAGGAGCGGGAGAAGATCGACGCCTTCAAGGCCCAGTACCGGGCCTGGGAGGACGGCGGCGAGGAGGGCAAGCCCCCCCGGCTGAAGGCCTACAGCGACATGGCCGAGAAGGAGCAGCGGTTCACCGCGGATATCGAAAAGATCGTGGATACCGCCGACATCCCCCTGCACGTCGTGCCCGACCTGCGGCCGGCCAACCGCCGGAGCAAGCACATCTACCTCTCCGAGAGCAACTTCCTGCACTTGTACGATTTCGCCGTAGCCCTCCACGGGCGGAACATGCCGGCGGATACCACCGCGGAGGAGCTGGAGGAGAAGTTCGCCGTCAGCTCTCTGGAGTACCAGCTGGCCGGCATCAACCGCGCCAAGAGCTTCAGCCGGTATCTCAACGCCCTGGGATGCTTCTATACGGACAAGCAGGTGGACTTTGAGATCGTCACCGAGTTCGGCCCCGAGGATATGAACGTGGTCGCCCCCCTGGAGCACGAGCGGTGGGTCCTGGAGCACAAGGCCATGGGTTGGCGGTACGGGAACGATTACCAGACGCTCCCCCTCCCCGACGACGGCAGGGCCGCACGCCGGGCGCTCCGGGAGCAGCTGCGCTGCCACGTGCTGGCCATGGACGGCGATCCCTCCACCGAGGAGATCCGGCTCCACTTCCTCTCCCTGCCCGAGACGGAGCAGGACAAGGACTGGAAGCCCTTCAACAGCATGCTTCGGCTGCTGAAAAAGTTCGACGGTCTGCGGATCTATAAACTGTAAACAGAAGTGAGTGCGTTATGAAAAACTGGCAGAAGCGCTGTCCCCCCTACGAGGGAGACGAACCGTATCTGTATTTTGCGTTTTCGGAAGCGGACAGCAAGAAGGCCCGGAGGATCCTCCGGGTGCTGCTGGCCCGGGGCTGCCGGGTCTGGTACTGCCGGGGCCCGGCGGGGAGTTCGGAGGAGCTGCTCCGGCGGCAGCGCCGCAGCGCGGGCGCCGCGCTGACCGTGCTGCTGCTCACCGACGCCGCCTGCGCCGACAAGGACACCAAGAGCACCGTGCTGGTCAACCAGAAGTTCAGCCGGCCGATCCTGGTTCTTGACCCGGACGGAACGGACCGGAGGCTGTCCATGGGGCTGCGGGAATACGTGCCCCACGTGCCGGTGTTCCAGGGGCGGAGCGACAAGGAGCTGGAGAACGCCGTCGTCCACGCCGAGGGCTTTTCCCAGGACGTGCTGGGAGAGCCCGTCAAGATCGGCGGCGGGATCGTGGGCAGGCTGTCCGCGGCGCTGTGCATCCTGGCGCTGCTGCTGGCGGTCACGGCCTTCGTGGGATACCGGTATCTCCACTGGTTCCGGCCGGAGATCACGGATGAAGTGACCTTCTCCGACCCGGTGATCCTCTCCGCCGTGCGGGACGCGGCCCGGGGCGGCGCCATCACGGCGGAGCTGGCCGACAGTATCACGGTCCTGCGGCTGGACGCCGTGCCGGAGAGCTGGGACGAGCTGGAGCTGCTGCCCGCGCTGGAGCGGGTATCGCTGCCCCAGCAGGCTCTGACAGGCGGCGCGGAGCTCCCGCCGGAGAACATCACCGTTGAGCTGCACGGAGGTGGAGCGGCATGAGCGAGTTTTTCAAGCCTTACGAGGGCACGAGGCCCTTCTTCTTCACCAGCTACGCCCACCGGCAGTCCGCCCAGGTGGTGGACACCATCCGGATCCTTCACGAAAAGGGCTACCGCCTGTGGTACGACGAGGGCATCCCCGCCGGCAGCGACTGGCCGGCCAATATCGCCCAGCACATGCAAGGCTGTGAAAAAGTGATCTACTTCCTGTCGGCCCGGGCCATGGAGTCCCCCAACTGCTTCAGCGAGATGCGCACCGCCGCCCGGCTGGGCAAGCCGGTGTTGGTGGTGGTGCTGGAGGACGCCCCCATAGAGGGAGAGTGGAAGAAGCTCCTGGAGGGCAAAACGGTGATCCCCCTGCTGGAGACGCCGGAGGAGCGGGTCGACGCCATCCTCCGCTCCGGCTTCCTTCCCAGGCGCTTCCGCCACGTCTGGTGGGAGAATATCTCTTGGCGGGCGGTGGGTCTCCTGCTGTCGCTGCTGGTGTTTCTGGCGGCGGCGGGGGGCTTCGGCGCGCTGATGACCGGGCGCTGGGTCCCGGTGCCCCAGGAGCCGGAGGTGATCGCGGAGACACCCGCCCCCACTCCCGAGCCCACCCAGGTTCCGGTGGTGGATATCGGCGAGGCGGGGAAATACTTCGCCGTCTCCTTCCCGGACGCCCAGACGGAACGGGCCGTCCGCAAGGCCCTGGGGATCAGCGAGGGAGAGATCTACCGCTGGCAGCTGGCGGAGATCCGGGAGCTGTATTTCTGCGGGAACATGGTGACCAACGGTCTGGAGGGCGTGACCTTCGACGCGGACGGCACCTGCCGGGTCAACTCCGCGAAGGTGATCACCGGGAAGGTATCGGATATCAGTCTGCTGGCAAACGCCGTCCGGCTGGAAAAGCTGGCGCTGATCTGCCAGAGCGTCAGCGATCTCTCCCCTCTCGGCGGGCTCCAGTTCCTCCGGGAGTTGAGTCTGGCGGGCAGCAATATCTACAATATCAGCGCGCTGCAGGAGCTGACCGGTCTGGAGACGCTCCATCTGGAGCACACGCCGGTGCGGGATCTGACGCAGCTGGAAGCTCTGCCCGGATTGAAGACCGTGACCGTCAGCCGGGATATGCTCCCCCTGACCTGGAGCGACGACGCGCCCTTTGCCGTGGTGCTGGTCCGGGAGGACTGAAAGAATGACCGAGGAGGTCCTTTGGCATGGGCAAGTATAAGCGGATCCATATTCTTTCCTCCCCCGCCGACCGGGAGCAACTCTCCCCCATTCTGGAGGCGCTGGGGGCCAAAGGGCTGCGGGCAGCGGAGGGCCAGCCGGGGAAAAACGACCTGGTGCTGGCCGTATTGTCCGAAAACCTCTACGCCGACGAGACGCTCACGGACCGGCTGCTGGGTCTGTTGGCGGCGGGAGCGGAAAACGTGCTGCCCCTTCGGCTGGATGCGGTCAAGGTGCCGGAGGCGCTGATGAACGCCCTGTACGCCCGGAACATCATTCCCGCCGGAGAGCGGGACGCCGCTCTTCTCGCGGAGCGGATCGTGGCCGCCCTGCCGAAGAAGAAAAGCCGCCTGCCGCTGGCGCTCATCGCGGGAGCCGTTGTGCTGGCGGCTCTGGCGGGAGTGCTGATCTGGCGCTCCGTCCGGAACCGGGAGACAGTCCCCGCGATGGAAGAAACGCCGCCGGCGGCGGAGCTCGTCCTCCCCGAGGGGATCACGGCGGAGGAGCTGGAGGACGTGGTCCTGGCGTATTACGTGGGCGACCGCTTCTATCATTACTCCGCGGAGGACCTGGCCAACGGCTTCGAATACGACGATTACCACGTCATGGAAGACGACGGCATGCACTGGTACAGCAAGTCGGACGGCCACGAGTTCACCATGGCCAGTTACGATCCCAAGGAGCTGGAGTTCATCAGGCTGATGCCCAATCTGGAGCTGTTCGAGCTGGTGCTGGTGGACTGCCCCTCTCTGCCGGATCTGTCCGGGCTGGAAAACCTGTGGGGCGTGGAGGTCATCGACAGCACCGTTACCGATATCGGCGGTCTGGCGAACAGCGGCATGGAGTTCTTCGGCGTGTTCCGCAGTCCCATCGGGAACTATTCCGTGTTGAGCTCCTGCGAAAATCTCAATGAGTTCGTGGTGGAGTTCCACAGGGTAGAGAAGGCGGATTTCTCCGGCTTCGCGCCCCCGGCGCTGGAGAGCGCCGAGTTCCGGTACGGCGGCCATCTCACGGAGATGGATCTCTCCGCTCTGGCGGAGTGCGGCGCGCTGCGGCATCTGCGGCTGTACCAGGTACCGGTGGAAAGCATCGGCTTTCTCAACGGCCAGCCGGTGGAGGAGCTGGAGCTGGACGACCTGCCCAGGCTGCGGGATCTCTCCCCCATCGGGACCCTTTCCAAGCTGCGGCAGCTGACGCTCCGGGATCTGCACGACGTTTCGGAGATCTCCTTCCGGGGGCTCTCCTCTCTCGAAACCCTCACCATGGAGTTTTGCGAGGGCATCTCGGATATCTCGTCGCTCTCGGAGTGCCGGGAGCTGATCGGTATCACGACGCTGGGCATGCGGGGGATCACGGACGCCTCCGCTCTGGCCGGGCTGCCCCGTCTGACGGAAGTGAGCTTCATGGCCACCCCGCTCCGGAATATGGATTTTCTGGAGGGACTGGCGGACAACGGGCCGATCCGGACGAATATCACCCCCGTCATCGGGGATTACGCCGGCCTTGCCTACGTGAAGGAATTCAGCAGCATCATCATCGCCATGGACGGCAGGAGCGTCGCCCCCGTGCTGCCGTATCTGGAGGGCGCCAGCGTGGGGCAGCTCTGGCTGACGGGCTGCTCGGACGTGGAGCTGAGCCGTCTGCCGGAGGTGACGGAGAGTCTGCGGCTGGATGACTGCGACCTGACCGATCTCAGCGCCCTGCCCCCCTGGAGTATCACGAATCTGACGCTGGAGGATCTGCAGTATCTCACCAGTCTGGACGGGATCGAAAACCTGCCCGCCTTCCGCCGGGGAGGCGAGCTGATCCTGGACGTGTACGGCTGTCCCCGTCTGCGGGACTGGAGCGCCGTGGAGAATGCGTCCCTGGCCCACCTGGGGCTGACGGGCGTCTATTCCCTGCCGGTGTTTGACGGCATCGGCTTCGGAAGTCTGCGGCTGGAGAGTATCGAGGGGCTGGACGACCTGCAAATCCTGGACAGTCTGTCGGACGGTCACGCCTACGACAGCATCGAGCTCATCGGTCTGGACGGGCTGCGGGACCTCTCTCCCCTGCGGCGGCTGCATATTGCCCATCTGGATATCCCGCCTCAGCTGGCCGAGCAGGGCCAGGAGTTTGTGGACGACGGGGTGGTGGAGGAATTCACCGTGACCTATCCGGATGGGAGCTGGCAGCCCTATGAGGAGGAGATCAAGCTGCTGAGCCTGGAGGAGCTGGACACCCTGCCCAAGTCCCTGCTGCGGCGGGTGACGCGGCTGTGTCTGGCGGGGGACACGCCGGTGGACACGGATGGGGCCGACCTGTGGGAGCAGTGGGACCACGGCGCCGACATGCCCGTGCTGCTGCTCCATCCCCGGGGCGAGGGCGACAGTGTGCCCATCGACTACGAGGAGGGGACGCTCTCCGATCTGACGGCGCTCCGGGAGCTCACCGGTCTGCGGGAGCTGCGGCTGTACGCCCAGCATCTGGAGAGCCTGGACGGGGTGCAGAGCCTCTCCGCTCTGGAGCGGCTCACCGTCAGCGGCTGCCCCGCCCTCACAGACGCGGCCGCGGTCTTTGCCGTGCCCACGCTGCGGTATCTGGCGCTCAACGGCTGCCCCGTGGAGAGCATACGGGGCGTGCAGAACCTCTCCGAGCTGGAGGAGCTGGATATCTGCGGCACGGCGGTGACGGACCTCACCCCTCTGACGGAGCTGGAAAGCCTGCAGGTCGTCCGCATTTCCCCGGATATGAAGGCGGCTGCCGCCAGTCTGGACGGACTGGACGTCCCCTTTGAGCTCGATATCGGCTGACGCGGCGAAAAACCTCTCGGGAGGCGCCATATGAAAAAACATCTACAAGTCTTATGCTCCCCGGCGGACCGGGAGGCCCTGGCCCCCATTCTGGAGGCACTGGGGGCCAAAGGGCTGCGCCCGACCGTCACGGACCAGCCGGGAAAGGACGATCTCATCCTGGCCGTATTGTCCGAAAACCTCTACGCCGACGAGGCGCTCTCCAAGCGCGTGCTGGATCTGGTGGCGGCGGGAGCCGAGAACGTGCTGCCCCTGCGGCTGGATGATCAAGCGGTGTCGGAGGCGCTGATGAACGCCCTGTACGCCCGGAACATCATCCCCGCCGGGGAGCGGGACGCCGCCCTTCTCGCGGAGCGGATCGTGGCCGCGCTGCCGAAGAAGAAAAGCCGCCTGCCGATGGCGCTCATCGCGGGGGCCGTTGTTCTGGCGGCCCTGGCGGGGGTGCTGATCTGGCGTTCCGCCCAGAAGAAGACCGAGGCCGTCCCCGTGATGGAGGAGACCACTGCGGAGGCGCCGGTCCTGCCGGAGGGGCTGACGGAGGCGGATCTGGCGGAGATCGTGGACGTGATCATCGTGGGCGACAAGACTATGTTCTTTACCGCCGAGGATCTGCGGCAATTCAGAAAAGACTTCGGGCACGACTATGAGTTTGCCACCAACTATATGCAGCTGGCAGTGCTTGACGAGTGGGACGGCGTGCACTGGTACGACAAGGAGACCGGGTCGGAGATGAGCATGACCCGGTACGACGACCTGCGCTTCATCGGTCTGATGCCCAATCTGCGCTACGTGACTCTGGCGCTGGTGGAGGCGGACGCGGACCGGCTGCCCGACCTGAGCGGGTCTGAAAAGCTGGAGGGGGCGGAGCTCCTCAGCTGCGGGATCGACACTCTGGACTGGCTCGCCGGTACGCCCATCAAAAGCCTCTCGCTGCATTTCACCCCGGTGCGGAATTTCGGCTTGCTGTCCTCCTGTGAGCAGCTGAAGGAAGTCCACGTCGATATGTTCGACACCGCGGTGACGGCGGACTTCTCCTCCTTCGCGCCGGTGCGGCTGGAAGCTCTTGAGCTCTGGCACGTCAATCCGGATGGGGATCTGGACCTGTCGCCGCTCATGGGCTGCGACTGGCTGAAATCGGTGTTTCTGGGCGATCTGCCCTGCGCCGATCTCTCCTTCCTGAAAAACGCCCGTGTTTTGCAGGAGTTGAGTCTCTGCCAGATGCAGGGCCTGCGGGATCTCTCCGGGCTGGAGGGACTGCCGGTCAAGAAGCTGGAGCTGTCCGACAGCTTTGCCCTGCGGGACGTCACCGCCCTGGGGACGCTGACGGCGCTGGAGGAGTTTGAGATCCGGAACTGCGACGCCGCGGCCGACCTGTCCTCCCTTGCCGGCTGCACGGCCCTGCGGGAATTCCAGTACCGTACGGAGGGCGGCGGGAGACCTCTCCGGGGCGCCTCGTTCCTCACCGGTCTGCCCAAACTGCAGTTTATCAACATCGAAAACGCGGAGCTGCCGGATCTGGAGTTCCTCCGGGGGGCGGGTTCCCGGCAGGGCCGCGTCGGTTTCTCCTTCTGGGGCCATATCGGAGACTATTCCGGGCTGGCGGGCGTGAAGACCTTCGACTGGCTCTCCCTGGACCCCATCGGCGATACGCCGCTGGAGGACATCACCCCCTGGCTGGAGGGCGCGGCGGTCAAGGATCTCTCCCTGCACAATTTCCGGACGGTGGATCTCTCCGCCCTACCCAAGGTGTCCGGCTCGCTGACGCTGGACCGCTGCGATATCGAGGATCTGTCCACCATGCCGGAGGATTGGAGCGCCCTGTATCTGGAGTTGGACAAATGCTCCCGGCTGCGCTCCCTGGAGGGGCTGCAGAACCAGACCCTCATCGGCAAGGGCGGTCTCGGCGAGCTGGTCGTGGGAAACTGTCCCCGGCTGACGGACTGGAGCGCGCTGGACGGAATGGATCTGGGCACGCTGCGCATCACGGACTGCTACGCGCTGCCCTCCTTCGCCGGGCTGCGGGTGGGAACGCTGCAGCTGGAGCGGGTGGCGGACGTGACCGATCTGCGCTTCCTGGACGAGATGGACGCGTCGCGCCCCTGCAATTTTGAGCTGGGCGGGCAGGACGCCCTGACCGATCTCATCCCCCTGAGCCGGTTCCACGGGGACTACGTTTACGTGGCCCCCCAGCTGGCCGAGCAGGCGGAGGATCTGGTGGAGGCCGGGAATTTCAAGTGGTCCGGCGTCGTCTATCCCGAGGGCGGCTGGGAAATGGACGACGGGGAGTTCACGCTGCTCAGCATGGAGGAGCTGCATACCCTGCCCGCGTCGCTGCTGCGGCGGGTGACCAGCGTTACCCTGGCCGGGGACGAGATCGTCGACCGGGACCGGTACGACATGTGGGAGGACTATCCGGACGGCAAGCCCGTCGCGGTTTTGCACGACCCGGAGACGGACCTGCGGAGCGAGATCCCCACGGGAAGCATTTCGGATCTCGGCGAGTTCTTCGCGCTTACCGGGCTGCGGGAGCTGACCGTGGCCGCGGAGAGCGTCTCCGATCTGGACGGGATCCAGGCGCTGTCCCAGCTGGAGAGGGTCGAGTTCAAATGCTGTCCGGAGCTCCGGGACGCCTCTCCCCTGTTCGCCATGGAAAACCTGCGGGAGCTGTGTCTGCGGGGCTGCCCGGTGGAGTCCATCCAGGGCATTCAAAACCTCGACGATCTCACACGGCTGGATCTTTTCCGGGTGCAGGTCTCCGATCTCTCGCCGCTGAACGGATACGACTTCTCCGCCGCCGAGGCGGAGGGCGGCTTCTGGCTGGAGATCGACGATATTCCCTGTGAAGACCTCTCTCCCCTGGGGAATGTCCGCCTGTTCCGAAGGCTCTGTCTGAACAACATGGACTGCGCCCTGTGGATCCCCGTCCTGCGCCAGGCAGAGATCCAGAGCTTCCAGGCCTGCAGCTGCGGCTTCACCAACGAGAGCTTTGCCGGCTTCATAGCCGGTCATCCGGAGCTGAGGGAGCTCTATATTCCCTGGAATGACGGCATCACCGACCTGACGCCGGTGCTGGCGCTGGAGGGGCTGGAATACCTCCGGGTCTCCGTGGATATGCAGGATGCCGTGGACAGTCTGGGGCAGGATCGTCCCTTCGCGCTGGAAATCGAGGGTTAACACGCGCGATATCGCAAGAGGAGCGGTAAACGATGAATACACGAAAAAAGATCTCTGTGCTGTCCGCGCCCGCCGACCGGGAGGCCCTGGCCCCCATCCTGGAGGCGCTGGAGGCCAAGAGGCTGCGCCCGACCGTCACGGACCAGCCGGGGAAGGACGATCTGATCCTGGCCGTATTGTCCGAAAACCTCTACGCCGACCAGGCGCTCTCCAGGCGCGTGCTGGACCTGGTGGCGGCGGGAGCGGAGAACGTGCTGCCCCTCCGGCTGGACGATCAAACGGTGCCGGAAACGCTGATGAACGCCCTGTACGCCCGGAACATCATCCCTGCCGGGGAGCGGGACGCCGCTCTGATCGCCGAGCGGATCGCCGCCGCGCTGCCGAAGAAGAAAAACCGCCTGCCGCTCTGTCTCGCTCTGGGGGCCGTGGCGCTGGCGGCGGTGGTGGGGGTGCTGATCTGGCGTTCCACCCAAAAGGAGCCGGCGGCCGTGCCCGTGATGGAGGAGACGCCGGCGGTGATCGACGCAGCCCTCCCCGAGGGGCTGACCATGGAGGAGCTCGCCCAGGTCAAGGCCGTCATCATCGTAGGCGAGCAGGCGGAGTTCTACACCCGGCAGGAGATCTTCGATCTGAAGCAGACGCCGGACTGGGACTTTTTCGCCTATCGGGACTATGAAAACGACGGCGCCCACTGGTACAGCCGGGAGGACGGCCACGAGTACGCCATGACCCGCTATGACGACCTGCGCTTTCTGGAATACATGCCCAATCTGCAGATGCTGACCCTGGCCCGGATGGAGGCCGGCCAGCTCCCGGAGCTCAGGGGTCTTACCTACCTGAAGACACTTATACTGATGGACAGCGTCATCCCGGACCTGGGCTGGGTGGAGGGTGCCTCCATCGAGAAGCTCGATCTCATCAACAGCACCGGCTCCGTCCAGGATTTCAGCCCGCTGACCTCCTGTGAGACGCTGCGGCAGGTGCACATCGATCTCATTGGGACGGCGCAGGCGGATCTGAGCGGCTTCGCCCCGCCCAGGCTGAACTGGCTTTGGATCAACAACGGCCAGGGCCTCCGGGGCGGGCTGGACCTGTCCGGCCTCCGGAGCTGTATAGGGCTGAAAGACGTCAATCTGGACGTTGAGATCCCCGTCCGCGATTTGTCCTTCCTGTCGGGGGCCATCCGGATGGAAAAACTGAATCTCAATTCTCTCCATGAGCTCCGGGACATCTCCGTCCTGGAGAGCATGAAGACGCTTCATGACCTTTCTATCCATGACTGCGACGCCATTGCCGACCTTTCCCCCATCGCGGGCTGTTCCCAGCTGTACAGTTTTTACTACCGGACCGAGGGCAACAACGTCTTTCGGGACGCCTCATTCCTGGCCGGCCTGATGTGGCTGAAAAACATCCAGCTGGAGAACGTCGATCTGCCGGATCTGGAATTCCTCCGGGAGATCGGAGCCAGGCAGAAGATCGTCGATTTCGGATTTGCCGGGAACGTGGCGGACTTCTCCGGGCTGGAGGGGTGCAGGACCTTCGGCCGTCTGACTCTGGATCCCAGCCCCGGGACGCCGCTGGACCGGATACTGCCCCATCTGGCGGAGGCGGGGGTCCAGGATCTGAAGCTGAGCCGCTTCACGGACGTGGACCTCTCCGCCCTGCCGCGGGTGACGTCGTCCTTGACGCTGGACCGCTGCGGCATCACGGATCTGTCCACCATACCGGAGAGCTTCCGGGCCACAAGCCTGTATATCAGGAGCTGTCCGTACCTGCGCTCCCTGGAGGGGTTCCAGACCGTGGCTCTGGCCAAAAAGGGCGCCATGGGCAGACTGGAGATCTCCGACTGCCCGCGGCTCACCGACTGGAGCGCGCTGTACGGAACGTATTTCTCCCATCTGAATATCGTCGGCTGCTACACGCTGCCCTCCTTTGCCGATCTGAGGATGGGGACGCTTCGGCTGGAGCGCATGCCGGACGTCACCGATCTGGAATTCCTCAACGAGCTGAAAGACGGAACCCGCATCGACTTTGAGCTGGTGGATATGGACGGCGTCACCAGTCTCGCGCCGCTCCGGCGGTTCCAGGGCTCTCACCTCACCGTGCCGCCCCAGCTGGCCGAGCAGGCGGAGGATCTGGTGAAGGCCGGCAATTACAACAGCTATGAGATCGCGTACCCCCGGGGCGGCTGGGAAATGAACGACGCGGAGTTCACCCTGCTGAGTCTGGAGGAGTTGGAGACCCTGCCTCCCTCCGTGCTGCGGCACGTCACCCGGGTCTGCGTGGCCGGCGGGCAGATCGTGGACATGGGCGAGTATGAGCTCAACGAGGACTGGGAGCACAGGGACAGAAACGGCCATCCGACGCCGGTGCTCCGCAGCCGGGAGACCGGGGAAGAGATCCGGCTGGACGTGAAGGACGGCGTCGTAACCGATCTGAGCATCTTCGCCGAGCTCACCGGGCTGCGGGAGCTGTATCTGGTGGCCCAGCCCATCCAAAGCTTGGATGGGATCCAGGGCTTATCCTCGCTGGAGACGTTCCAGGCCGATCACTGCACGGCGCTCAGCGACGCTTCCGCCCTCTTCACCCTGCAGGAGCTCCGGGAGGTCGGGCTGAAGGACTCCGCCGTGACCTCGATCCAGGGCATCCAGAACCTGTCCTCCCTTACCTGGCTGGATATCACCCGGACGAAGGTGACCGACCTCACCCCCCTGGCGGAGTGCGACTTCTCCGCCGCCATGGAGGAGCGAGGCGGGCTGGAGCTGAACTTCAACGAGTGCCGCGTCACCAACGAGAGCTTTGCCGCCCTTTCCGCCGTGGGGGCGTTCAGCAATCTGGCCTTTGTCGATACGGATCCAGCCGTGTGGATCCCGGCGCTGTCCCATACTCCGATCTATAGCTTAGGCGCCGCCGGGGATCTCCGGAGCAACGATGATCTGGCCGCCCTTGCCGCGGACCATCCGGAGCTGCGGTCCCTGTTCATCGGCTGGAGCAGAGGCATCACCGACCTGACGCCTCTCCTGGCGCTGGAAAACCTGGAGAGCGTGACCATCAACCGGGACATGGAGAGGGCCATCGCCAGTCTGGACGGACAGGAATACGGCTTCCGGCTGGAGCTCCAGTAATGCAGGTAAAAAGGAGGCGATCCCATGAAAAAACAGCTTCGCGTCCTGGCCGCCCCGGCGGATCGGGAGGCTCTGGCCCCCCTTTTGGAGGCGCTGGAGGCCAGGGGACTGCGCCCGACAGTCACGGACGAGCCGGGAAAGAACGATCTGATTTTGGCAGTCCTGTCCGAAAACCTCTACACCGACGAGGCGCTGACCAAACGGGTGCTGGATCTGGTGGCGGCAG
>JAEEGL016016829.1_pt1 | contig 14091 bp, 12 predicted proteins | sample 9134231 | NCBI WGS metagenome assembly JAEEGL01 (sample SAMN16246548, study PRJNA631951) | gut metagenome | biome: gut microbiome; feature: rumen; material: fiber-attached | host: Bos | place: Iran: Karaj | collected 2018-10 | reverse complement strand
AGTTTCTCTCTTCGCAATAAAGTTATTGATTGTTTCTTCTGGAGAAAGGATGACCTTTTCTTCAACCGGATATCCGCAAAGATCTAGGTTGTAGCCATTATTAACAATTTCTTCGGATGTATATTTTCTTGATTTGAATGTATCTGACAAAGATTCATCGGTCTTTTCATCTTTGATTTCTTTTCTGTTGTTCCACCATTCATCAACGACTTTGAAATGTTCTCTCTTAATCGGTTTTGTTTTAGAAAAATGTTTTTGTCCTTCTGGCATGTCCAAACGATAAAACCAGGTTTCTTTAGTAGGACCGGTTTTGTCAAAGAAAAGGATATTTGTTGCTATGGATGCATATGGAGAGAAAACGCTTTGCGGCATCCTGACTATTGTGTGAAGGTTGAACTCCTTTAAAAGTTTGGTTTTAAGGTTTATCTTCGCTTTATCGTTTCCGAAAAGGAATCCATCAGGAAGGACTACAGCGCATTTGCCGTTTTCTCTTAAGCGATACAAAATAACCGCGATAAAAAGGTCTGCCGTTTCTGAACTTGTTAAGTCTGCTGGGAAGTGAGATTTAACATCCGCTTTCTCTATGCCACCAAAAGGAGGATTCATCAGGATCTTGTCAACTTTTTCATCTTCTGTATAATCCAAAACATCTTTTGTTAATGAATTGCCATGAATGACATTTGGCGTGTCAATTCCGTGGAGCAGAAGATTGGTTATGCACAGCGTATAAGGAAACTGTTTCTTTTCAATGCCAAAGATTGATTCTTCGTATAACTTCTGATCGGCTGCTGATTGAACTTTTGGATACAGTTCTTTTAGCCAGGAGGTCAAGAATCCTCCAGTGCCGCACGCAAAGTCAGCCATCTTATCACCGATCTTTGCATCAATCTTTGAAGCCATGAATTCTGTGACAGCTCTTGGTGTGTAGAATTCTCCGGCATTACCAGCAGACTGAATATCTTTCAGGATCGTTTCATAGATTTCGCCAAAGGCATGAATGTCTTCTTTGTCAGTCAGATCCAGTTCATCAATAACATTAAGAACCTGTCTCAAAAGAACGCCATCTTTCATGTACTGGTTGGCATCTTCAAATGTTGTTCTGACAATTGACTTTTTAATTGGCGTGTCAGGAGTCACTGTAAGATTCTTCAGTGTTGGGAACAACCTGCCATTTACAAATTCCAACAGGGCATCTCCAGTCATGACATTGTTTGACTTGTCATCATGTCCCCAGTTTCTCCAACGACATTCTTCCGGAATGATTGATACATAGTTTCTGTCATCAAATTCCCAGTCGTTTTCTTTGATGTCATAGACTTTCAAAAATAACATCCAGGCAAGCTGTTCAATGCGTTGTGCATCACCCATTACACCTGGATCTTTCCACATGATGTCTTGTGTTCTTTTGATGAATCCTGAATAATCACTCATACTATGCAGCTCCTAAATTGTATATTGCGTTTTGCAGTCTTCCAACTGCTTCAAAGTATTGTTTTGCTCCACCGAAAAGATTAGCAATCTTGGATGGAATGCCAAATCTTGCAAACTTATCAAGCCTTAATACACTTGTATCCTCAAGATCATAGATGCCATTCTCCTGGTATTGATCAAGAAGCGTTTCTAAAACCTCTTTACAAGCGCCACTGTACTGCGAAAAGAAGTCAGACTTTCTGACACCTTCGGCTCTTTCTTTTCTTGTTAGTGGCTTCTGATCGTAGGCAACATGGCAGATAAAATCAAAATCATCAACATCTTCCATGTTCTGATCTTTCTTCATTTCATCAAGACTGATTCCTTTTTCCAGAAGCAGTTGAGAGATCTTTTCTTTCTTCTCTTCCGCGGTCCAGGTCTTTATGAAATTATCAAGTGTGGCATAAGTATCTATTACACTGTGTCTTGTATAATCTGTGATGCTTTCAACTCTTAAAAGACGACCGTTGCTGTCATAGAACTTGACAACCTTGCTGATAACTTCAACTCGGCATCCTTTGGAATCAACGATAGGAATAACTCTCGGGTTTACTGGACCAGGAGTAGGAGGAGTAGGGCCATCGCCTCCACCTTGTCCTGGATGATAATCCGGATCCACTTCAATCGGCCCATCCCAATCTGGATCGGCAAAGAGATGAGTGACATTCCTGAAGTCCATGATGACAAAGCTCATCTTACCTTCTCTTTCCCTGACTCTGGTGCCTCTACCAACAATCTGCTTGAACTCGGTCATGGAGTTGATGATCTGATCCAGAACAATCAGCTTGGTCATCTTGGCATCTACACCGGTTGAAAGAAGTTTTGATGTTGTAGCGATAACCGGATATGCTGAAGTAGCAGAAATGAAGTAGTCAAGCTTGCTCTTGCCGTAATCGTCAGAGCCGGTGATTCTCACAACATAATCCGGATTGATCCTGACCATATCCGGGTTCTCGTTGACCAAAGCAACTCTCATTCTTTCGGCTGCATCTTCTGTTGCACAGAAAACAATGGTCTTCTGGAAACGATCCGTTGCTTTGAGATAATCGGTTATCTGCCTTGCAACTTCTTCTATTCTTGCCTTGATAACGATGTTGTAATCGTAATCCCTGTTGTTATAAACCCTGTCTTCTATTGGATTACCAAACATGTCGGTTTGACCGGCATAAGGTCTCCATCCATCAGAGATGTTGGTTTGTATGTTAATAACCTTGAACGGTGCCAGGAATCCATCATCAATTCCTTGTTTCAAAGAGTAAGTGTACAAAGGCTCACCAAAGTAAGAAATGTTGGAAACATACTTGGTTTCCTTTGGCGTTGCAGTCATACCAATCTGGGTAGCTGATGAGAAGTATTCCAGGATTTCTCTCCAGGCGCTGTCGTCTTTTGCGGATCCTCTATGGCACTCATCAACGATGACAAGATCAAAGAAGTCGTTCTTGAATAGTCTTTCGTAATGCTTCTCACCGCCATCACCAACCAGCTGCTGGTACAACGCAAAATAAACCTGGTGAGAGGTGATGGTTGCCGGATCTGCTCCAGCAACTTTTATTTTTTCAATGACATTGCCAAGTGGGGCAAAGTCTTGCTGAATAGACTGATCAACGAGAATGTTTCTGTCTGCCAAATACAGGATCTTTTTCTTCATGCCGCTCTTCAGTAATCTGTAAACGATCTGGAAGGCGGTGTAGGTTTTACCGGTTCCGGTAGCCATAGCCAGAAGGATCCTATTTTGTCCTTTGGCGATTGCGTTTAGTGTCCTGTTGATAGCGATCCTCTGATAGTAACGAGGAGGATAAGTATTAACATTTGTGTAACATGGCTGATCAATGAGTTTCTGTTCGTTGGCGTTCAATCCGGCACCACCGTTTACTTCTGCCCTGTATCTTCTTACAAGTTCATCTTTGCTTGGGAACTGATCCATCGGAATCGTTCTTTCTAAACCGGTGAAGAAGTCGTGTTCAACAAATTCAAGGCCATTGGAGGCATAGGCAAAAGGAACATCCAGCATCTTTGCGTATTCAATTGCTTGCTGCATGCCAAAAGAAGCGGTGTGTGTCTGATCCTTAGCTTCTACAACAGCAATTGGATTGTCTGTGTTCATGTATAAAAGATAGTCAGCTTTCTTTCCTGGCTGCCTGGTGTTCACATTCCCTTGATTATTGATTCTGCCGTCAGTAAAATACACCTCCATCCGGTACTCGTAGGCATACTTGTTCCAACATCTGTCTAATGCGGGAGTGATGTATAGATTCTTTACATCCTCTTCGGTTAGGTTAGGCATAATTCTAATCTTATTATATTATTATCTGTTTATTTTAAGTCCTCTTTTTTGCACAGCATACTCTTCATTAATATTTATAAAAATAAAAAAGCGTTTCAACGCTGTTTTTATCCATGGGTTTTTGTTTTGAGATTAATCTACACACTTCTCGTAGAATCGTTCTTGACCATATTCAAAGAGTGCGTCTTCAAGCGATCCTACACAGACATCGTAGCAGCACATCACATCTTCAAGATCTCTTTTTTCAAGATCGGCCTTCATTTCGCTTAATTGCGATTCATCATAGAAGAATGCGTTTTTGTAGAAACCGAGTTGTCTGTCAATCAGCCAGTTCTTCAGTCTGTATTTTGAAGAGTCATCTTTCTGACTGTTTTTCTCATCACAACCATCATCGTTTACAACAATCTCAAATTCATAACCGTAGAGTTTTCCATCTTTTTCAGAAGCGAAGAACCAAGGCATATTCTCTGTGAGAATGTCCAATGCTTCATCAACATCAGCTTCATCCCAACTCTCTAATGGATACATTTCCTCAAGATCGTTGATGAATGCTTCTCTTTCAATCTTACCTTCAGAGTCCTTAATTAATACTTTTACACTTTTCATTTTTCTATTTCCTTTCTTTCTACATATCAAAGTCATCGGCTTCAAGACAGTTCTGGTATTCACCAGAAACGATGATTCCATAATACAGATCAGCGAAGAAATCTTCGTTATCCTCAATATCTTCCTCATCAAGATGAAGATCCTTGTAGGAACCGTTCAGAACATACTCTTCCAGTTCGTGAGATCTGGCAACATTGTATTCGTTGTTCCTGAACCATTCTTCATAATGCTTCTGCATAACTTCACAGATTCCTCTGTTTCCATAGTTTTCAAATTCAAATCTTTCCATACTTTTTACCTTTCTATTTCCTTTTCTTTACACTTATATTTTACCTCTATATAATAGTGACCCTGTCCAAATATTTGGACACTTAATAACATTATGTCTGATATCATAAGGGTGTAAGAAATGAATAACGGTGACGATCAGGATCCGTATTCATGCTTAGGATTGACTGTTCTGATTTACCTCTTTCTTAACTTTACACAAAGAACGGTCAAAGAAAAATCGCTGTTGGCTGTAATTACCTCTTTTACAAACTTAATAGCCATTATGCAACCGATAGCGAAAGGCCAGGTGTTGCCATAAAACACCTTTTATTTTTACAATATTCAGAAATGGTATTATGAGAATAGATAAGATTTGAAGATCAATTAAGGAGGAATAATGGCGAATATTTGTGAATACAAAGTTATGGTTAAAGGCAAGAAAAACCATTGTTATGCTCTTTTAGGAACGCTTGCAAAATATGACAACAACATAATCCTAGAAGAAGGTGGACCGTTTGACGATTATACTTTGGTCTTCCAGAACAGCTGCAAATGGTCACTCAGTTATACTCAAACAAAAGAATTTGATGGAACAATGCCTGATGAGATACCGGAAGATCCAAAAGAAGCAAAAGAAAAATTTGATGGTATGTATTGGGAATATACAATGGAAGCACAATCAAAAATGTTTGATGTTGAGATCTGGTATAACTCTGCAGATATTGATTCAATGTTCATGGGAGATTGTGGCCATTGTAAAAATGGCGTCAACATTGATGATGACTATCCTGAGATACTGAAAATAGATCTGGAAGATGAAATGATGGATGAAGACGATATAGATGATAGCATTGAAGTCTTCAAAGAAATCGCAGAAAAAATACAGTCTATCTTGCCTCAAGATAAACTTGTAGAATTCATGACTGATACAGAATTTGGTGATTCCGAATGGGAGAAGGTATCATCAGAAGATCTAAGCGAAAGATTATTTGTTGTTTATATGAGCGACTATATGGGTGATGATCCTCGCGAAGCAGCCGAAGCAATGTTAGAAGATTACATTGATGATGAGCTGAGTAGCGATGTTGAAGATGCAATTTGGGTTGATTAAAAACTAATAGCATTTAGATGAACTGATATAATTCATTTAGAGAGGTGCTGGATATGAAAAGAATAATGTTCTACACATACAAACCTTTTGACAAAGAGGTTCACATTACACAAAAGATATTAGAAGTTGTTCCAATTAAATCTATTCTTTCAGTAAAGGAAATCTCGTACAAAGACGAGGACGGCAATGTGGCAGTTACCGATGATTTTGATACGGAATTAGAAACAATTGATATTGTTATAAACACCGCAGAAAAAGAGATGGTGGAAAGCGGTGATGTTAACCAGGACGATTTCGTCTTCCCTTTATCTGAGGGTGAACAATACATTGATAAGCAAGAATATTTTGATGAAGAAGATGATCCCGAAGTTGCTATGGAGAATTGGCTTGAAGAGGTATATGCTTGTCACAATATGTCAATGTATGAACATGTCTATGTCGTAGAAGTAGAAACAGAGAACTAGCGATCAAACAATTAACAGAAAGAAGAGACAAATAAGAATGACAAAACAAGAAAAAGAATATGTATCATATTTCAAGAAACAACTTCCGTTGAGAAAATTCCGGCAGCTGTTCCCATGTGATGACGAGATGTTTGATTCCCAGGAATACAGTGATTTTATTGTTTCAAGAATGATAGAAGCTTTAGACTATGATGACAATACATTTCTTAATATGGTTGATGTTGAAGAACTATATTATGAACTGGAAAATCCTTTATTTGATGAGACTCTGTTCCACGAGTCCATGGAATATGTCAGAAGTTTGAATATCATGGATTATAAAACATTTTGTGAGATCAAGAAAGAAAACTAAATTATTAGAAGAAAATAATTGATAATTTAATCATTTGGTTTGCCTAACAGATTCTATTAAGCAAAAACAGGCATCAAACTGCCTGTTTTCTTTTGTTATTTGTTCATGAAATTTACCACGGGTTTTTATGAACGGTTGCCTTTTACCTATTTCCTCTTTTTTTGTTATATCCTCTTCTGACCGCATCATAGCGATTGATGTAATACCTCTCAAGGTCGTCAAGGTTGTCATAACCGCTTTCCACCAAGGATTCAAATTCTATAAAGAATTCATCTCCGTATTTGTAGTCGGCATAAATATCAGCATTTCCTTTTCCTAAAAAGTGGTTGCTACACCTTACATAGACATTTTGAGCCTGTCCTACATAATACATATCTTTTGAATAGTTATAAATGATATAGACTCCTGTAAATCCTTTTTGATGTTCTCTTAATGAAATAAGCCTTTCGGGTGAGATGCCAGAAGCCTGCCGTGTTCTTACTCCGTAATTTACTTCTTGAACTCCTTCATGCACGGCTCGGTGAAAATTCCATAGAAAGTCAAAGAAGCCACTACTGTTTTCAGTTTTGGGTTTTCCATATGATGTATCTTCATCATATTCATCATACTCTTCGCTCTCTTCCCATTCATTGTTTTTAACTAACGCCTTTTCTTCTTCTTTGCGTGTCCTGTGTTCTTCAAGAATATCTTCTGCACCATATTTGACATTTTGAAAGAACTCTTTGATTGAAGAAAAAGCTCTTAATTCTGTGATTATATAGATTAAGCCAATAAACGCTGCAATAAAGCAGATAATTGTCGTTGCTTTAAATAGTTGTTCTGTATTCACAAGCTAATTATAAATCATTTTCTTTATCTTCCACCTATGATGTCATCAAAGGAATTGGCTATCGCTCTATCTAAAGATAGATCAGACTTATGATCCTAATCCTATAGTATTGAACAGAAAAAAGGGCGATTAAGTGGTTGTATAATTATCTATGGAAATAAGTGAGGAATAATATTATGTCAGTCTTTTTTGTAAATCAAGGCAAAACCGCGGAACACGAATATGTGGGGAAATACGTTTGGGCTCCTCAGAAAAACAAAGTGGGAAATGATAACCCCGGTTTTTATACAATGAACGAAATCCGAAAAGGTGACTTTATAATACATAATCGGAAGAGTAAAATTTATGCAATCAGTATTGCTCAAAACGATTGTTATGTCGCCGATCAGCCAAGTGAATTATATTCGGCAAGCAATAACTCATGGAATGATGATGGTTATCGTGTTGATTGCGAATACTTCGTTTTAGACAATCCATTAAATATCAAAGTAGCAAGGCCGTGGTTTGAAAGCCATTATAACGAAGATAGTGCTTTTAATGTAAAAGGTGGATGCAAACAACAATACATGTGTCACATCTCTGATGATCATGCTATCTATCTTTTGGAGAAGGCTTTAGAGATACAAGGCAACAGAATAACAAAAGGAGTTTTACAATCCGCTTTAGAAGATATCCTAGGCGAAAAAGATTCCGAATATGATCAATTAGAGCAAGACAGAATCAACGAATTAGTTGAAGAAAGCGACGAAGAAGATAGACCTGAATGGCCTGGAATCAGAGAATCTCAGGCGATGACACAGTCCGTTGGAACCGACAAACCTAAACCAAAAAGAGATCCCAAAAGAGCAGCAGATGCTTTGGCTCGCGCTGAATATAAATGTGAGTTTAATCAAGAAGATAAAACATTCTTACGTAAAAATGGAAAACATTATACAGAGCCTCACCATTTGATCCCTATTAGTAAATATAAAGACTTCCATGGCAACAGTGTAGATGTGATGGAAAATATTGTATCTTTATGTAGCCATTGCCACAATCTTCTTCACTATGGAAGGCTAGAAGATAAGAAGCCAATCCTTGAAAAACTGTATGAGGAACGCAAAGAAGCATTACATATATGTGGATTGGATATTACACTAGATCAATTGTTTGACTATTATAAATAGCCACGCTTCTGATAAGAAAAAAAGGTTGACGAATTAGAGATCGCAATAAATAAGGACTATGTTGAAAAGTTCTGGGTAGGCTGTAAACAATAAATAAGTTAAAAGGGGTGATTATTAGATCACCCCTTATTAATCATATTACTCATCTTTTATTTGGAATAAACATTCTCCATCATCAAGCGGTTCAAACCTATAGAAATTAAATCCGGATTCTACATCATATATGGCATATATAGAAAGATCGGTTTCAAATAGAGTGGTTCTGTAGGTTTTGCCTTCAATTACGGCATCTTCTTCGGGACTGGGAATCAGCCATTCGCACGAATCCATATCATCCAAGTCGTAAAGGATAAAGACAAGTTCCGTATCGTCTATGTCATTTTTCTCTTTCATCCAATCGGTAAATGAATCATACAGATTATCAAATGTTAGATATTCATTCATTAGATTTCCTCCATTTATTGTTAATGTTTGTTTTTTGTTTATTAACTGTTCGCAATTAAAACTCCATCAGCGATATCGTATTCAATACTTGTGTTTTCAATTGCATAGACTATTTCGTATTTTTCCATGACGATATTGTAAGCATTTTTCAACAATTCAAGTAAAGATTGCATATCTGTGATTTCTAATTCTTTAATAATTTCAATCACAAATTCTTTACGAGAAATTGGTTTCTGTGATTTTCGGAAAATACATTCTGTGCCCGTGATATGATATCTTAATCTTTCATCTTCTCTCAATAATGATTCCAGAAATCTAACGCTCATATTATAGTCATCTAAACTAGAGATAAAGCCTTCGTTCCTCAAGGAACTAATTGTAAAGAAATCTTCACCAGCAAAGGAGATAACCTCGTTGCAGAAAAGACGTATTTTCTCATAATTAATCCCTGTATCTAATAGTTTGTTATATGAAATATACCGATCATTATCTATTTCAATAATTTCATAATTATCTTTCATCTCATATAAAGTGTTAAAAAAATCTGTCACTCCAACGAACCTTTTTTTCAGAGGAACGATATTTATCTCGTCTTCCAGTTCAAGTAAATGTCGGAAATATTCTTTTGCAGATGAGTAGTTTCTATAAACATATAATTTATTTACTTTCCATCCAAGTTGATGCATTAATTTTGAAATTGGTATTTGATCTTTTGTTGTGAACAGATTAGTTTTTGCAATAAACGATCTAATTTCAGATAATAAGTAGAAGTCATCTATCAATTTTTCAGAAAGCTGCATAATTATACGATTATCTACAGAGACATCATTAACATCATATATTCCTCTATTAAAGTATTCATCTATACATTTCATCCACGAGCCCGTGATAGTTAACTGATCAAATCCAGTTTCTTCGTGTAATGCATCAAGTAGATCGCTACGAGAGACCGGAGCCATATCTACCATAGTTGAGAAAACATAATAATCTCTATCAATCTTTCCAAATTGTATCGTCGGCTGTCTTCCAAATTTAATATCCGGATAAAGATCGGGTTGAATCGTCTTTTTTAATAAATTGTGTAATTCATATTCATTTCTTATATCGTATTCTCTCATTAATTCAGGATACATATCAAAAAATAATTGAGAGGATAATTCAATATCGTGATAATTATCTAATTGAAGAGAATTGTACAGATTACTTAAATCATATGACTGAATATCGTAATATCTGAGATTTTTGCCATACGTCCAAAGAACGTTTGCACTTTCTTGAATTTTATTTTCTCTCGTACGCTTTTTATCGTCAGCTAATAAAAGTTCGGCATTATTAGATAAGTGATTATCAACAATAAAAGCATTATAAATCTTAAACAGATCCTCTAAATTTGTGGTTTCTTTGCATTTTGTTTCAATAAGATATCTTTCTATTGAAGTCAATGTTTTCTCAACTCTTACACCGTCAACAAGTATTGTGTTGTGGTAGAGACATTTTTGAATCATTCTCTTTTCATGTTCATTTAAGTTGAACTTTTCATAATCTTTTATAGAATGATAATTCTTTTTTGGAGTATAGGCCATTTTAAGGTAGCTATATGTTTCTTGATCAATACCCATATATTCAATAACATCTTGCCTAGAAAGATTGAAGGTCATAAATAGATTTTTGTATCTATCTTCAGCAAATGATCTTAATTTATATTCATCAAGTAATAGAATCTTGGCACTTTTGATTGCACGATCTTGAATCTGTCTAACGCGTTCTCTTGAACAAGAAAATGATTTATCTTTTCCAATTTCATCAAGCGTTTTTCCCTCAAGCCTAAGAAGCAATACAGACTTACCTTTTTTATCATTTAACTTGTTTACAATCTCTCTAAATTTCGGAAGATACAAAGAGTAGGTTCCATCTTCATTTAGAACAACCTTGTTTTTCTGCAAAAGTCTGCCTAGAGACAATGACAGTTTTTGCATTGTAAAAAACTCTGGAAGTTGATAAAGAATTTCCTGAATAGGGAGGTGTTCTGCTGACTTACTAATCAAAAGATTAATTGTTTGCTCATCTACTTCAGAATCTGTGGGTTCAGAATAGTTAGATTCGTTGATTTCACCATTATCTATTTTCTGTATGATAGGAGCAACAAAATCGTTCCTTCGTTTTATGATATCTTCAGCTTTTTTGCTTCCTATTCCTTTAATTGTTTTTATTTCATCATCTGTCAAAACGGCAAGCTGGCTGAGTTTTTCAATTCCTGATTTATTGAAAAGACCAATTATCCTTTCGTTATACCCAAGACTTTTTAAATCAGAGTCATGAATCTCAAAGTATCGTTTAAGTAAAATGTCTTTTGTAGAATACGAGTTATTGTCTTCTTCTGTTGATTTCTCAATTAAATACTTATCATCATTGAAAATGTATTTCTGTAAATACAAAATCTCTTCTACGGACTTTTTCCCAAGATTTCTGATACTGGATAATTCGTATGCTGTTTTGTTTGCGATATCCGCTAAGGTATATAGATTTGCTCTTTGTAACCCGTTTTTTGATCTTACGGATAAATTTGTATCAGCAATCCTGGTTGATGATGGTAAGAGTTTGATCTCATTTTCTTCCGGTTCGTTAATTGAAACCAGTTTTAGTTTATCTATTTCTTCACTAAGTTTTTTAATTTGCAATTCGTGTTCTTTTAGTATTTCCGCATAATTATCTTTAGAACTAATATCTTCTGGATCAGAGTACTTTGCAGGTATATAATCAGGATCTCCATATACTTCCATGAACCAAGAAGCGAAAGTATATGCATTTCTCAAAATGCCTTTTGCTTGTTCGGTTGTGCCTTTTCCTTCGTGATCAGCCTCGTTTCTCGCTTTTCTAATAGAGTATAAACAAACCTCTATGTTTTGTGGAAAGAGACCTTCTTTTTCTAAAACTCTTATTCTATTTACTAGTCTGCTATCATAGGGAATTTCTATGTTTTCATAATGAAAGATATAGTTTATTATTCTTTCTCCCATTACACCTATTTTCATCATGCAAGCACTTGCGTCAGAAAAAAGATAAGCTTCAGCTTGCTCACCTATCTCTGATAATTCTGGCCAATATTCTTCTAGGAAAGAAAAGTTTGAATGTGAATTGGTGTTCATCTACTAGAATTATATCAAAGCCACCTTTATAGATTTTTGAAAAGTAATATTTTTCCTTTCCTTAATTGAGCAATGGCCAAACAAATAAAGCCAAATTAATAAGCGAAGGGTGATCAAATGACCACCCTAAATACAAAATTTTATATCTCTTCTTCCTCGTCTTCTTCGTCGTAAAGGGTTTTTTCTTCTGCACTAACTTTTTTATCGCTCGCAGAACAATGATATGTCATCTCAAACGAATAATCATATGTGTAACTAGTAACATAGCAACTTCCATCTACAGAGATCCCTTTAAACCTCTTTTTGACATTATCTAACGCTATCCATATATTTGTTGGATAGGAATCTATATCTCCATAAACTTCATCTTCTGGAAACCTAACTTCCAAAATATCGTCTTCTTTATCTATAATTTCAAGGTCATACTCAAAATGATCAACAAACTCACAATTATCAATAAGCTGTTGTTTTAACATATCAGCAATCTCTTTTTTGTTCTTTGTCCCACACTTAATTGTTAACATTGTTTATTCTCTCTCTTTTTTTGATAATACAAAAAGTTTTTCATTTGCTAAAGAAATATACTTGAAGTAAAAATTTAGAATTCAACGAAGTATTCAAAGAACATTCTTTGTTCTTTCTCTACCTCACTCTTCAGTGATGCAGAAGAATTCAGCTGCAATTTACTTAGTACAGCATCAATGCCGATTGCAGCATCAATATTTATATCTGATGACTGAAGAAACTTAAGTTTATATGTTTTTCTTTTTGAAGGATTTTTGCCAAATTGTATTTCAATTAATGATTCAATATCAGGATCGCCTTTGTAGTATAACAGATCTGGTTTTTCTGGATTTCCCGGGTTTTTAAATTCATGATCCAGAGCGATTTCACGAGTTATTGCCTGCGAAGATGTCACTTCCCCTTTCTTTTCTTCAGATTCAGAAGCTTTATCTATCTTTTGTCCAATTTTGATGGAATCTTTCATTTTTACACCAGCACTAACGAACGATTTTTTCTCTTCTTTTATTGTGATCTTAACATGACTTGCGCCAAGTTTGTTGGCTATCATTTCAAGTTCATTGACTCTTTTCCTTTTAATAAAATCAAAATAATCTTCAATATTTAAATACATATCCTTTTCATATGGATTCTGATAATAAATCACACCATCTTTATTTGGATAGAAACGCATACCAATATCATCACAATTTCTTTTGATTATCTGAAACAATTTTACTTTAGCAATAGTCGGAGCATAACCAATTGCTCCTTCGCATGATTCGTGTCCTTCATGGATATCAGATTCAAGTATTCTTAGTAGTTTAGGTGTATTGAAATTAATAGAATTATAATCATCTAAAGTTACTGGACAGAAATTCCTTTTTTCAAGATCAATAATTGCATCATGTTGGATGACTTGTGCTTTGTCCTTTAGATCCTTTATTTTTTCACCAGCATCTACAGCAAAAGCTTTTGCCTGTTCACTTGTTTTATCTGCGACATCACCAATCTTTTCCTTGGCTTCTTGAGCAGCTGCCTTAAGCTTATCCTTGAGACTTATCTTTTCTTTTTCCATAATTATTTCTACATGACCTTTCTATTTCCATTTTATCCAATTCAAGAACTTCGTTTTTTTCTAAAGCATCTCTTTAAAACTAAATCTAATTTCATTATATAGTTGTTTTTTGCTTTGCTTCCAAATACCAAAAATACAATATTGTAATAAAGTTGTGGATAAAAATTGTGGATAATCAAATTGATATATCTAAAACTCTTTATTTATCGCGTTTTTATAATATTTGAATGAAAATCCCCTATTCTCCACCATTTGTTTGAAAAATGCCTTTGAATAAAGGCTTTTTTTATGCCTTTTCATTTTTGTGCAACGTTTGTGCAACCTTTTTGTTCTTCATACCGAAGATGATTTCATCAGCGGCAGCCACTTT
>JAEEGL014421740.1_pt1 | contig 14091 bp, 2 predicted proteins | sample 9134231 | NCBI WGS metagenome assembly JAEEGL01 (sample SAMN16246548, study PRJNA631951) | gut metagenome | biome: gut microbiome; feature: rumen; material: fiber-attached | host: Bos | place: Iran: Karaj | collected 2018-10 | reverse complement strand
TTTTACAGTCAATATTATATAAAAATAATTAAATTAAAATATTAAATAAATAATAAAATAAAAAATTTTTATTATAATATTATAAGAAATTTATAAATATAATAAAAAAATTAAATTAATTATTATATAATTAATCTTCAATTTGAGTTAACAAAGATGTTCCTCTTAAAGTCCAATATTCCTTCTTGAATCTACTAGGTAAATCGACATCAATAATTTTTTCATTACTATTACCTGAAGAGGCTATAATAGAAGCTCTTTTTCCTGTTTTGAACATAGGGCAAGTATATATATAAGTTTCTTCCCCTTCTTCAACATCATCATCATCTTCTTCCTTGTCATTCTTTTTTTCTTGTGCAGTTTTAAACCAAATTATAGGCATATCACATCTCATTTCTCCTTCTTTTTGATCTACTAATCCCAATTTTTCATCCCAAGATGCACCTTCTAGATATAATCCATATATATACACTCCTGCTTCTGGGTGCTTTTTAATTTCTTCTCTATTTAAATTCATAACGGAAAATTCTAAAACAATATCTGAAACTGGTATTTTTGTTTCTCTTGCATGATTTTGATATACTCCTGTAATAAATCCTTGTGGGTAAAAAAGACCACTTATCCAATATGTATATGGATGCCCATTAACTAACCAATCTCTAATGAATTCAATCCTTTTTTGTAAATCATTTTTCCAAGATATAAAAGATTTAAAACTACTATAACTAACTTTTTGCCAAGCTAAAGGTATTTTGTTTATTAATAGGCTATTGTATATTTCATCTGATTCATTAGACATTATTGTTGTACCTTCTATAGCTCCTTTTAATTCTTTTAATGAAGATTCTATTTTTAATATTAAATTATTATATCTATCTATTTCTTGGTATAAAACTATAGTCAAAGGATGCTTTAATTCATTATCATATATTTTATCATGGCATTTATTTCTTTCTTTTTTATCTATTACTTCAATTTGTTCACTGAATAAATTATTTATTATTTCTAGAACAATTTCATTACTAGTTTTACCTCCAGATTTTTTATTTATTTCTTTAGGTAAAACCATAGTTAAATTATTAAGGAAAGAGTCACTTTCTTTTAATTGATAAACAATATTAGCATTATCGTTTAATCCAAATATTTGTGGATCATCACTAGTTGGTAAAGTAGTTATATATTTTTGATATTCAACTAAAGTTTTATATGCAGGTATCTTATAATCTCCAAATTTAAATTCTATTTCAGCTTCTAATTCTTTTCCATTTTCATCTTTTACCTTATCAAATAAAGTATCATTTATAAATTTAGATAAAGTACTATTCATTACAATTCTATCAGTTTCATCAACAATACTACCACCATAAGTAACTTCACCTATTAGATATATTATAGAATCCCAAGGTACCTCATCTACCGGTGCTTCAGATAAATATATATTAACTAATTCTGATGAAGTGTCAAAATCTCCTTGGTTAAAATCATATCTAAGATTAAATCCAATAGGACCAAATTTTTTTCTTTCTTGTAAGACAGCATGGAATAAAGAAAGACTATATAATAATTTAGTAAAATGTTCTTTTTTAATCAAATTGTCTTTTTCTTGTTTTTCTTGTTCTGCCTTTATTTCTTCAGGTTTTTTATCCTGGGTGCTTATAGGCTTTGTTTTTGGATTTGTTTTTTCTTCTGTTATTTCATTAAATAATTTTTTGATGTTTGATTTTATTCCACTTGGGGGTTCAGTTGTTAATTTTAGAGAATTTTGTAAAATACTAACAGGGAAAGTTTTAACAGGCATAGAAGTTAACCATAATCTGAAATTTGGATTTACTACATTATCAAAAGGATCTTTTTCTTTTTCAACTTTATTATCTTTTTTATGATGTTTTCCATCTTTTTCTTTATTATTTTTATCTTTTTCATTTTTCTGATCTTTATTTCCATTAGAATTTTGATTATTATTAGCATGTTGTTCTTTAAATTTATTTAAATCTATTGGAGTATCAGTATAATCTTGTTGTAAAGATTGTACAATAGAGGCCAAATCAGGCATAAACGAAGTGAATAAATGACAGTTTTGTAAAAGTACCCAAGCTCCATTTTTTATGCCATATTCCAAAATTGCTTTTTTTGCTTCTTCTTCTTGTCCTTGACCTAATGATATTATATAATCTTTGAACTCATAGGCATTTTTTTCTTCTTCAGGTTGGCCTTCATCTACACTTTTATTACTTTTGTTTTTTTCATCAGGATTGCTTTTATTATCTCCATTATTATCTTCTTCTTTTTTTTGATTTTCATTTTCTTGATTATTTTCCTCATTTTCACCCTCTTCTTTCTTTTCTTCTTCTTCTTTTTTTTCTTCATCTTCTTTTTCTTCCTTTTCATTTTCTTCTTTTTCTTCCTCTTCCAATTCTTCTTTTAATCTTTCAAGTTCTCTTTCTTTTTCTAATCTCATTTCTTCTTCTTTTCTCCTTTGTTCTTCTTCAAATCTCTCTTTTCTTATTTTTTCAAACCTTGTTTTAAAACTCAAAAATTCGTTGGTAGGGTCCGCACCTTTAGATAAAATAAATATTATGGGAGTCTTCCAATCACTTTCCTGGTATACTTCTTCTAATCTTGAGGGAGTTGTATCTATGAATAATTCACCTAAATCATCTCTGATAAATTCTTTTACAAAATAAAGTAGACGTTCTGGTTTATAAATTTTAATAAGTAATAATTTTAGGAAACTTTTTTCTAAAATTTTCATAATTCCCCCCATTGTTTCGAAAATTGGTTTCATTTCATTATCAAATGATTCTTTTAAATTTGTGATTTTTTCAAAAGCAGTTTTAATTTCAGGTAATTTATTTTTAGTTATTGTAGATATATTTAAAAAATCAAATTTATTTTCGATATAAAGTATTGATTCCCATTGGAATTCAGAAAAGAATGTTTTATCCGGATTTTCTGGTTTTTCATTATTATCACTTGCTGGACCTTTTACAAATAAAGAAAATTCATCTTCTTTTACTATACCTGTTGATTTAAGAATATTTATATCAATTAAAAAGCTAAATATAGTTTTATGACTTTCAAAAATACCTCTTTTTATATTTTTGAAAATATCCTCAGTTACTTTTTTGACTAAAAATTTAACTCTTTCTGCTGTTGTTTGTTTAACTCTTTCTTGTTTATACATAATTGATTGAATGAATATTTTTTTGAAATACTCAAGACTAAATTGATACATAGGGTCTATTTTACTCATAGAAGCCACAACGAAATATAAAATACTACCCCTCTCAGCTATAGGTACATACTCATTTCTTAATTCATTAATTTCTGTTTCAATTTGAATATTACTTTTCATATTTATAGATATTTCATCACTAAGAGCTTTTCCTGTTTCTAATTTTACTATTAATTCCTCGGCATCAAGTATTTTATCTTCGGGAGTCTCTTTTAAATCATGTAAAATTTCTTTACTATTTTTTGACATTTTATCATTCATTTCACCCATTTCAGCTATAATTTTATCTCTTTGTTCATATTTTTCCCTTCTTTCACATTTGAAAACTTCGCTTAGTAATTGTTCACTGAGACCACTTTCTGTGACGGTGAAATTTAAAATATTTAATTTGATGTAGTATTCAGGAGGATAATGGGGATTACTCATTTTTGTTGTGAAAATCATTTTAAAAGTATCACAGTATTCTTTGTCATTTCCATTGAAATTCATTTTTTCTAAACCTGAATCATCAATAAATACTGCTTGATTCATAATGGGGGAATAAACTGTATCTATTGTTTCTGTTACATTTTCTAATAAAGTTAAAGAGCCTTTGATAATATCATTTCCTATTCCTTCTAACTGAGCTTTTAAATTTTCTTCTTTACAATCAGCTTTATATATATTTATTGTACCTTTATATAACTTTTTTATCCATTGATTTCCTTGTAATTGTGGATCTATAAATAATGGGAATTTTTTATTATTAGTAAACATTATAGCATTTTCAATAGAAACAGCATCATTTGGCAATCCATTCATAGTCCATAATCTAATCTCTACAGCATCACTCATATTTTTTTCCAAAGAATAGTCCCTTGTTACACTAATTTTATATTTAGCACACAAATCCAATAAAGTATTCAATTGCCTTTTTCTATAATTTCCTGAAAATGGTGACAAATAAGATATAAACAAAGATGAAACAACTATATCCCCCAAGAAATTATTTTCTTCATTATGTAATTGTACTAATTGTTCATTCCATCTTATATTTTCATCTTTTAACAATAAAATCAATTTTGAAGCATTATTTTTTCTTTTAGTATTTAAATTTTTTTGTTCTTGCAAATTATCTAAGGTTTCTTGAGATGTCTTTTTTTCTTCTTCTAATTGATTCAACATATCCAAAGCTTTATTTTCTTCTTCTTTTAATTTATTAGCATTATTTTGCAATTCTTTCAAAGTCTTTTCTTTTTCTCTCAATTCTTCTCTTAACGGCTTCAGTTTTTTATCTGTCTCCCATAATTCTATAACACATTTACCCCATATGTATAATGTCTGATGGGTCTCAGAAAGTTTTCCTAATTTATCTTCGATTTTTTCTAATTCCTGATGGTATTTTTCGAAAACTTTTGGAATTTTATCATAGACATATTTTTTAAATTCTTCAATAACATTTTCAGTTATTTTATCTAAATTATTTTTTATATCATAAATTTTTTTACTTTCTTGGAAAACTTGGAATGCATATGATTTTTCATCAGGTTTTGTATGACGACCATTTAATAGGAAAGCTAAGGCTTCTGGCACTATCCATTTTAGTTCATTCGTTGCTTTTTCTTTGGCAAACATGGACAAAGTATCTGAGCTTAATTTAGTTTCAACTTCTTTTTTTATTTTTTTGAATTTTGTTTCTACTTCATTTGCTTCTCCTTTTATTTTTTTTGCTAATTCATTTACTTCAGCCATTTTTTCTTTTGTTTTTCCATGGGCTTCATTGACTCTATTTCTCTGTTTTTGAACTTCTTCTTTTTGTACTTTTATTTTCTTGACATATCCTTCTAAATATTTTTCTTTATCTGCAATTTCGGGTTCTAATTTTTTTATATCTTCTTCTAATTTTATTATATCTTGTTGCGTTTTTTTAATTTTTTTTGTTCCATCTTCCAAAATTTCTATTTTTTTTTGGTTTTCACTTTTTTTCGATTGTAATAAATTAATCAAAAGATTATTCATATCAAGGAAAGTTTTAGGCGTAATATATACTTTTCTACCCATTTCATCAAAAAAATCATCTCTTAAAAGTTCTACAGATGAATGTGCTTCACAAACTAATTTAACTAAAGTACTTTTGACTTCGTCTTCATACTGTAAAGTACTAAAAGCTTTTTTACAACAACTTTCCAAAGCTTTTAAAGGCCAAGGCATGAACCAATCCAAAATACAACAATTTATTAAAGCAGGGAATTTTCTCATTCTTATTCTCAGATTTTCTCCTACAGGGGAAGTACAGAATAATATATGCAAATTAGATTTTGTATTTTCTACAAACATATCATAAGTTAAATCAGGCGAGGGTTGGAGTTGACCCATTGGGGTGGCATATTCTGTTTCTAATAATCCTGGAATTTCCCCATTACTTAAAAAGTTATTTATATTTTCTAAAATGAAATCATGTCCGACATTGTTATCATTTAATAATAAAACCAATGGGTAATAATTTGATTTTTTAATAATATCTTTTATAACTTTTTTAAATTCGAAAAGACGGAAATCTCTCGGTGCATTGAAAGTCATAAATCTATCACTTTGTCCTGTCATTATATAACTTGCTAACTGACATACTGTTTGCTTACCACTTCCTCCATGACCTATAAGTACCATGTTTCCATGGGGTTGCCTTAAAACACGACATACTCTTAATATATGAGCAACGAAATAATCGAAAAATACTACATCTATAGGGGCAGTTTTATTTTTTGAATTATAAATAGAAACAAATTCATTTAATCTTTTGTATAAAGTTTCATGATTTGCAATGAATTCATAAGGACGATTCGGTATCATTCCTTTATGTACTTCACCGTAATATATAGGAGGTCCTTTATTATATAATTGATCATATGTATAATTTGTTTTAAATTTATTTCTTAATAAAGAGCATATATTATCTCTCACTTCTTTTAAATCTTGAGCATTTGTTAATCTATCACAAAATACTCTTTCTACTTCATGTAACCATAATAGTATATAAGATTCTGAAGTAGTAAAATATCTACTTTCAATCATTAATATACCTTGAAATATTCTACTTATATCTCTTAAATTGAAAATATAATGGAATTTAGAGGGAATCGGTTTCATATTGGTTAGCATAAATTCATAAAGTTCAATAGTAGAAGTAGTTGTTTCAATAGTATATTTTTTAACAACTTCACTAAATACATTTACATTGAAAAATCCTTTTAAAATATTTTCAAAAATATAATTTAATACTTGTTTATTTGGTTGAGGGAAACAAACTAAAGTAAAATGTCTAGTAAATCTATCTGTTAATAGGGATCTACCACCGAAAGGGGGTCCACCAGCGACTACCATATTAGTATTTGATATATGCTTCCAGAAAAAGTTTGGTCTATCATACCATCCACCCTGGTCTAAATATTGTCTTAATAATTCTATTGGAGGATGTGCTCCCCATTCATTAGGTTCAGGCATATTTATATCATCTATATATATCAAACATTTTTTGCCTCCTTGCCCCCATAAAAATTTTTTACCTCTTTCTTGCTCTAATTTATTTTCTAAACCAGATTGTATTTCTTTACTTGATGTTTGAGCTGAAAAATTCATTCTAATAAAAGTCCATTCTTCTGTGCTATTTAATTTTTTTATAATATTTTGAATTATTGCAGTTTTTCCAGTACCAGTTTCCCCAGTAACATAAACATTACATCTTAAATTTAATAAAGTTTCCAAAATAAATGAATATCTCAAACTATCAATTGTTGGTACATATATTGAACTAAAAGGCATTCCTTTAACATATTTAAAAGGGAAATTTTCAGTGGTAAATTTAACATAATCATGCTTTTCAAAATCATAAAAATGTTCCATGACAACTTGAGAACTCTCTAATTTAATTTCATTAAATTTATTTCTTATATAACTTTCTACTCTTGGACATCCCTTATTATTAACACAACCAAAACACCCCCAGATCATAGATAAGGCAAAACACATTATAATCCATTTTTTATATCTACCTAATTGTTCTTGGTTATTCAATCCTTCCATTTCTCGTCCTTTAAATCCATGCTCTGTAGTAATATAAAATTCTAATAGATGGCACAAAGATTGTATCATACTTGCAATTGTTGGTTTCATAAAACAACATCCAGTTACATATAAATCTTCTACATTATCAATAACTTCATCAACTTTATCTTCAAATAATTGATTTAAATAATTTTGTAATTCATTTGGTAAAATGGATTCATCTTTGAAATATTTTTTCATCCAATAATGAGCATATGGTCTCCAGCCTAATTCTCTAGGACCGAAATATATAACTCCTAAACGAGATACTGTAGCTAAAGATGCTTTTGATAAATCTTCAACTTCAAAAAATATTTTTACATGAGATTTAAGTTTTATACGTTCCCCATTTGCTAGACATAATGTTTGACTGTCATCCAAAACTGAGTTCATATTTTCTATCCATTTTGTATCTATAGGCCCATCTAAAATAACTATTCTATATCTATCTTCACCTTCATCTAATAATGCTTTTTTCATTCTTTTTGTAGCTATACCATATTCAAATATTTTCTTCTCTTCGTTTTCTTCTCCAAATAATTCTCCCATTGTTATACTTTTTGGATTAATTATCCAAGTTTTAATTAATTTATATTTTTGGTCATAATTTTTTAAAAATTCTTCATTGATTGGCTCTTGTTCTTCTTTATTTGCTTTATTTTCTTCAGATTCTTTATTTTCTTCCTCTTGATATCTATTTTTATTTTGTTGTGCTTCTTTTTGTTTTTTAATTTTTTCTTGAATTTTATCATATTCTTCTCTAATTTTTGTACTGACTTTTTCAACAAGTTTTATTACAGTGGATTTTCCAGACCCAGCAGGTCCAGTAAGACATATCCCCAAACGAATATTCATAATATCTATCAATTGTTGACATTTGCTAATTGTGAAAGGAGATGGATCTATATTTTCTTTACTCATTACTTCATTAATTTGTTCGTTGAAAAATTGTATTTTTGGTTCATCTAATTCTACACCAGGGAACAAATCTGTTAAAAGTGCTTTAAATAATTTTATATCTTCAGAGATAAATTTAGGGAAATTTGCGTCTTCTAGAGATGACAATATTATTTTATCTTCATCTCTTTTTTCTTGTCCTGGTTGTGATTTAATATTTCTTTTTAAATTACCAGCCATTGATAATACAGTACCCAAAGTTCTTAAAGTAAAATCATAATGATCTTGCTGACTTAATTGTTGTTGGGCTAAATCATATAATTTAAATAGTTTTTTACTTAAAACATCAGATTCACTGAAACCTTCTGAATATAATTTAACTTGGGCAATTTTTGAAAATTCTGGTTTCATCATTGTTATAGGTCTAAAATTGGCCTTTAAGTTATCAGGCAATTCAGATCTACCACTATATGTAGGATTCATTGTTATAAAAACTCCACTTTTACCTACTAATTCTATAGATTCTGTTAATATTGTTACTTTTTTTTTTGCCCCTAATTGTGCTTGTCTTATTGTAAATAATTGGGTAGCTATAACTGATAATACTTCCAAATTTATACGGTTAAATTCATCAAGACAGGCAAAAGCACCAAATTTATGTTTGCATAAACCACTAAAAATATTTCCTAATATTTTATAATCAATTTGCTCTGAACAATTAAATACAATGCATTGAATACCGAAAAATTTCGCCAAATCTTTTGTTGTTTCTGTTTTCCCAGTACCTGCAGGACCCCCTAATGAACAACCTAATTTTATTTGTAGTGCACTAGACATTGTTAGCCAAACTCTATCTGTTAAAGGAGAAATAACAATTCTTGTACTTGGTCCAAAATATTCATATCCATAATCAAATTCATATTTTAATTGTTTTATTTTTACTATTAAATTTCTTTCGTCTCTTGAAATTAAATCAGTACTTAAGAAATAAGCTCTTAATTGTTTTTGCCAAACAAAATCTTCTTCATATTCTAATTCAGCTTCTATTAAACTTCCTAAAATATCCTTATAATGAACATGATGTGTAATTAAATTAGATATTGTTCTTCTAACATTTTTTAAATCTCCTTTAAATTCCTTATTTACCATTGTTGAATAAGATAAAATAGCTTTTTCAATTCTAGAATACCATAAAATTAAAGAATTTGATTCTTTGGCTAATTCTTTTATAGCAGTTTCTGTTCCTTCGCAAAATTTAATATGACTAACTGTGGTGACTACTTGAGATAAATTTAGGGGTTTTTCTTCATCTTCTTTTTTTTGGTGCTTACTATCTTTATCCTTTGGATCATCTAAATTTCCGTAAGTTAACCATATTTCGTGTTTTACTGGATCTTTTATATCTTCGTAATATTTATATGCTTGTAACATTTTTTCTTTCATTGTTTCGTTGATTTTTGCTTCTAATACTCCTAACCATCTGGCTAAATCATCATCTATTTTTACACCTCTTGTAAACTTTAATTTTTCTTTTGCTAATGAAATTATACATATTATTTCTTTTGCTGAGGTGCCCATTGTTTGTACATAGTTTAAATCATACACATCTTCAAAAATTTTACTTAAATATGGTTTTATCATCTCTATTCCATCTTTTCCTCCTTTATTTTCTGAATTTTTTGAATTTGCTAGCATAAATAATAAATCATCATTTGAAATAAAGAAAAACCTTTCAAATTGTAATCTCATTTGTTTTAATTGTTCTTCTATTTTATGTTGAATTTGGTCCAAAATTTTAGCTTTTGGTGTCATACCTGTCTGCAAATCTACCACTCTAGAAATAGCGCCTTGGCCTATTTTATTCAAAGCCCCCTTCCAATCTACGTCGACTTTATCAAAACTTGAATCTTGTAAACTCCTTTTCATATCACCACTATAAATAATATTTTCTAAATGTTTAAATTTTTTTTGGAAAGATTTCAAGAAATCTATAGCATTTAAATATTTTTCTAAATCTGCTTTTATTATAAATGGATTTTTTTCTGGTTTTGTGAATAATTTTGCATATTTACTAGATACGACATTATTTATTTTACTTTGTAAATTTTCTAAAGCCGGGATCATTTCATGGAAATTATCTATCATTTTTTTTTTCTAAATTAACTTTTATAGTGATATCTTTACGATTAAGTATAATTTCTTGAATTTTTAAATCTAAATTTCTATAATTAATTGCCTCTAATTGAATTTCTCTAATTTGTTTTTCGTATTTATATGCTTTAATAGATAATAATTGATCTAAAGTATATGCTTGAGTTTGTAATGCAAAAGTTTCTTCAGGGAATAAATATTGTATTCTTTGCCAATGTTCGTTAGTCAAATCAGGACATTTCAAATAATCTACAACTCTCATACTTTCTGCAAAACTTTCAACTTTAGTAATTAATTCTTGTATAGCACTACCATTATCACCTAAATTTGCCGCAGCTCTTCTACCAATTGTTTCATAATTTGAACATTTTTCCAAAATATCTTTTGTATTTAATACATTAAATTCAGTTTTTTTCCATGTTTCACAATCTTCTCCAAAAGAAAGTAAGGCATTCCATAAATTTTTTAAAATATCAATAATTTCTCTGACTTCATATACTTTACTAAAATTATGTTCTGGTTGTCCTAAAACTCTTAAGAAATCATTATATGTTTCTGCATTTTGTTCTATTTTTTTAAACTCTTTATCTGTTCTTTCAAGTTCTTCGATATTACTTTGAATAATGACCATATTTTCTGCAGGGTCTTTTGTTGAATCATAAGTTATAAATTTAGGATCTTTTAAAGGTTCTAATTTTTGTTGAGTATTTTTGTTTAATTTTGGAATTGAATCTTTTTCTAAAGAATTATATAATTTATCTTGACTTTTATTTAAGTTATCATTTAAAGTATCCCATGTTGTTTTAAGTTGAAATTTTTTACTATTAAGCATTTCAAACATTTTTACATCTTCAGTTGTTATTTTTTCAAATCCCTTATTTTTTAAAATATTTACTATAGTAAACATAGAATTCAATTTTCTTTCATTTATATCATACCAAATATCTAAAACATCTTTTGCCTTTGTTTTTTCTAAAAATGATTTTTCATCAATAATATCTCCTGAAATTTTTGCAAACATATCATCTATCCAATTATCTATTTCCTGGGCTCTTTTATGCAATTTATCAGGATATTTAACTTTCAAGAAATCAATTGTGGAATTCTGAGCTGTTCTTAATTCTTGTCTTAATCCATCTTCTAAATTTAATTTAATCATGCCTATTTCTTCATCAAAAGGTATATATTTTTCAATAACTTTCTTAGAATTTTCATTATATACAAATATTAATCTAAATATTTCATCACTATCTTTTAAATATTCATCCAATAAAATATTTTGATTTATACTTTTTTGTTTCCAATGACTTTGCAAATAAGGATCAAGCCTTTCCAAATATTTATTACATTTTTCATATGCAAATTTTATTTTCGATTCAATTTCGGAATCTTTTGCCTGAAAAATATTATCTTCTTTTAAAATTTCTTCCACATTTAATTCTTTGGGCTCTGCAGCAGCTTCCCAATCTGCATATTTTTCATCCCAATCATCCATATATCTTAAATAACTACTGAATCTTGGATGAGCTCTCCATCCTTTAACTTTTAATATTTCCAAAGTATCTTTTATTTCTTTTTTAAATTGGACCTTAAGTGTTTCACAATCAGGCTCATATTTAATAAAATAATGATGAGGTCTTTTTATTTCTTTTATTTCAATATCTTCTGATGCTCCTAAGGCCAATTCTCCTCCTGTCATTATTTCTTTTTGGGTCTTTCCCGCTTGGAGTTGTTTTTGGTATTCCATTTCTTCATAGTCTATCTGTATATGTGCGGTTGGGTCAAATTCTGCATCTGGGGTGGCTTTTACATAGAATGGTTTTACTTTTTTTATGATATAATCTAATTTTTCTATGGGCTTATCGTCTAATTTACATTGGACCATAAAATATGGAACTATTCTATTAGGATTTAATATTTGAGGTTTGATATATTCACCATTTTTATTTAGGATATTTTCTTTTTTGGGAGGAATTGGTTGTGCATTGTATTCATCTAATTTTGTCAAAACATCTGTTATTGAAAAAATAAACATCCGTCTAAGTTGATCTAACATGATATAATCGAATAAATAGGCTAATTTTACAAAATTTTTACATTCGTCTTTAACCGCCATTTTATTTTTGTATGCATAATTTTCAAAACCTACAATTTCATCTTCATTAATTAAAGTTTTTTGATCAGATGAAGACCCTTTATCTATTTTTTCCTCAATTTTGTCTTCAGCTCTTTCTTTCTTTTTATCTTTTTTCATTCCTCCTTTTTTTTCATCAACATTATGATTTTGTTCATTATGTAAATCATTTATTTTTTGGTATACTTTAGAAAAGATACTTTTTAATGAAGTATCAAAGTTATTTTGACACTTAGTATGAATTTCTTCTAATTTTCTTTTGTTTCTTTTTCTTAACTCAATTTGCATATCTTGGAATTTTTTGAAAGAATTTGAATCAAGACCAACTTTCATATCAACTACTTTTAAAAATAAAATTTCATTACAATATTTTTTATGTTCAATTAATCTTGTATTATAATCTTCATTATTAAATAATAAAGAATTTTGGAGTTCATTTTGATAAGCAATTTTTTTCTGTTTAAAAATATTTTTCCTCCACATGGTAATAATTCTCCAAATTTTAAAATTTTTAAAAAAAGGAATTTCTGCAATTACATCATATCTTTGTCTTTCATTCATCCATTCAGCTAATTTAATAAATTCTCTAGGTTTTTTATCTATATATACGGTTAAACCTTTTGAAGACAATGTATAATAAGTTTTTTTATCAGCAATATCATTAAAAGTTTTTGGAGTTAATTTATAATAGTTTTCATTATTACTCGGGAGAAAATATACAAAATCCATTTTATGATCTCTCCCTTTGAAGGCATCTCTTAAAAATTTATGTATTAAATTCATATATTCATCTTGGTCTGATTCATCTATTTCTTTATTTAATTCTTCTAAAGGATTCTCTTTGGCCATTTTATTCAATTCTTCTTGTTCATTTATTTTCTCATCTTTTTTTTCTTTATTTTTAATTTCTTCTTTTTTGGCATTATATTTTTTACCTAAATTAATAATAGTTGTAGTAGGTCTAGATAATTTTGGTTCTAAATTTACATTGTTTGTCCATTTGCTTTTTGTTGCCCCCATTAAAGTATTATTTCCACTCGTTGTATCAAAATCATTAAAGCTAACTCTAAATCTGTCTATCATACTATTTGTTTTATTTTTTAAATCACCGGAGGTTGGGGGTAATTTATCTATAATTTTGAAGCCTGTGATAGATAGTAAATCTTGCATATTTCCAGAAACATGGTTCATAGTTCCACTCATTCCCCCTTCTTTGCCTTCATTAAAACCGGTTTTAGTTTTATCTGGGGGTAAATTTAACAAGTTTTCTATATCATCTTCAGTTATGAAGGCTTTTACTGCTTTTATTTTTGTTGGATTTTTTATTAAATCGTTGAATTTTCCTCCTTGGCCTTCGTCGTATATTCTTTCTAGTAAGTCATTTCCATTATTGTTTATTGATTTAGTGTTGTTTATGTTCATTTCTTCTCCCATATCTATTCCTCCACCTTCGTCTATTGACTCACTGTCGTTCATATTTGAACTTTTGTTCATTTAATTTGAATAATTTTTTAGGATATTTAATATATAAATTTTAAATATTCAAATTTATATTTTCAAAGAGTTATACTTTAAAATTTATTTATTTTTTTAT
>JAEEGL011968770.1_pt1 | contig 14091 bp, 15 predicted proteins | sample 9134231 | NCBI WGS metagenome assembly JAEEGL01 (sample SAMN16246548, study PRJNA631951) | gut metagenome | biome: gut microbiome; feature: rumen; material: fiber-attached | host: Bos | place: Iran: Karaj | collected 2018-10 | reverse complement strand
TAAAGATATGATAAAAAATATAACTAATTACAAGTTATTTTAGCAAATTATACAAAATCAAACCAATTCATATCTTCTAGCAATAATTCTATCATCAGAACAATATTTTATAATATATTCATTATCTTGCTTACAAATAATTATTCCAATAGTTTTATCTTCCTCTATAGTTTTAATAATTTTATCTATATAATTCATATATTTCTCTATTTGACCTATATACTCACTTTTAAGTTCAGTAACTTTAAGCTCAACTACAACATAGCATTTATATTTTATATTAAATAAAAGCAAATCTATGTAATTATATCTATCTCCTAATTTAAATTTATACTCATTTCTTATATAACAAAAACCATCTCCAAGTTCCATTAAAAAATTATCCATATCATCAAGTATCAAGTGTTTTAATACCTTTTCAGATATTTTCTCATAATAATAACTATTTTTGATAAGTATAGGATTCTTGATAAAATCAGAAACAACACCTTGTTCTTGATTAATTAACTTGAGTTGTGTCTTTACATCTAATCTATCATATTCATTAGATTTTATTCTATCTTTCAATTGTCTTTTACTCAAATTATTTATTAAACACTGATTAGCATAATAATACATTTTATTATTATCTTTTAATGGCATTAATATTAAAAATATAGTCCATGATAATTTGGAAACCAGTGGTTTCCAAATCTCATCATTAAACATAGTATATAACTGTCTCATACTTCTTAATGTTCTAGCGTTGTATTTTTTTCCAACTTCAATAACTAACATTTTAGAGTATTCACCTATTATATCCTTTCCATAATTTTTACCAGCTTCATTCAATAATCTACCAATCTCAAAATATGTAATGACTCTATGTTTCTCTTTTGAATAGTCTTTTACTTTAGAATAAATCTCATGATCAATTATTTTGTTTTTTATTTCATTATAATAATTCATATTCCTCCTAAAGAAAAAGCAGATTATTCTGCTTCTTCTGGTTTCTTACTAGATAAAAAAGTAATCTTTTCACAAATAATTTCAGTTAAATATTCTTTCTTATCTTCTGTTTCAATAACTCTAGATTGAATACGTCCTTTTATTCCAACAATATCTCCTTTAGAACAATATTCACAAGTATTTTCCGCAATATTATCAAAAGCTACACAATCAATGAAATCCGTATCATATTCTCCTTCACTATTCTTAAAACTTCTAGGAATAGCAAGTGAAATAGTCGCAACTTTTACTCCATTCTCACTTTTATGAACAGTAATATTACGTGTAAGTCTACCTCTGATTTAACATAAACCACCTCCCTTCGAGATGGTATGGTATTATAAATAATTATTAATCGCAAATGACCATTTTTGCATATTTAGGAATGAATATAATACAAAAAAAAGATTTCTCTTATAGAAAAAATCTTTTTCATAACTCTACTAGTTTAAATTATTATAAATAGAAGTTTTTATTTTTTTTAAAGGAGAGCTTTTGATATTTTTTTAAATCAAAAGTAGATGAATCTAATTCTAAAAAAAGAGGCTTATAAGTTCCTCTTAATCAATTGATTTAATTCTACGGCATACTCCATAGGAAGTTCTTCTCTAAACTTTTCAATGAATCCCAGTACAATTAAGTCCATGGCCCTATCACGAGAGATACCTCTACTCATCATATAAAATAAATTATCTTCACTAATCTTTGAAACAGTTGCTTCATGTTCAATATTACTAGTAACATTAAAACAAGAATTAACAGGAATAGTATCACTCTTAGATAACTCATCTAATATTAATGTATCACATTTAACTGATGCTTCACTATTCTCTGCCATTTTCTGAATAAAAGCTTTACCTCTATAAGTTGCATTTCCACCATTCTTCGCAATACTCTTAGAAATAATATTACTCTTCGTATGCTTACCTAAATGTATCATTCTAGCACCTGTATCTTGAATTTGTCCGGTACCAGCTACACTGATTGTAATACAAGTACCTTTAGAATAATCTCCTTTTAGTACACAACAAGGATACTTCATTGTAACACGGCTACCTATATTACCATCAATCCATTCCATAGTACCATTCTTATCAACTAAGGCTCTCTTAGTTACTAAATTATAAACATTATTAGCCCAATTTTGTACTGTTGAATAACGACATTTACTGTTCTTTCCTACATAAATTTCCACAACTGCGGCATGTAAACTACTCTCACTATAACTAGGTGCTGTACAGCCTTCAATATAGTGTAGGTCACTATTATCATCGACAATAATCAAAGTTCTTTCAAATTGTACCATATTACGACTATTAATACGGAAATAACTTTGTAATGGTCTATCTAACTTAGTATTCTTAGGAACATAAATAAAACTACCTCCTGAAAATACTGCCCCATTTAAAGCTGCAAACTTATTCTCATTATTCTTAACAATCTTACCAAAATACTTTTTAACAAGTTCTGGATATTCCTTCATAGCTCTTTCAATAGAAGTAAAAATTACTTTCTTTTCCTCTATCTCTTTTAACATAGAATGGTATATTACTTCACTTTCATATTGCACACCCATACCACCCATATGTTCTTCAGATTCTCTAACTCCTACTGAATCTAATTCATCTACTATAGGTTTTAAAACATTATTCCAGTCATCTTGAATCTTCTTATCCTTTTCATTATTTTTATAATAAATAATCTTAGAAAAGTCTAAATCTATTTCTGGTCCAAAACTAGGCATATCCATCTTGTCAAACTTTTTATAACTGTTTAGACGATAATCTCTAATCCAATCATCTTCTTCTTTAATAGAAGAGATAGTTCTTACTTTTTCTTCGTCTATTCCAATTACTTCCACACTACCACCTCAAGTTCTATTTATAGTATTGTTTGCCTTTCATACAAGAATCAACATATTCTCTAAATTCTTTTAATTTCTTCTGCTCATCTCTATATCTTTTATCAAAAAAAGAATGTCTTTGTTTCTCTCTTATTTCAGCTACATCAACAAAAAATTGTTTAGAATCAACAATCTTATCTATAAGTTCTTTTCTTGATATCAAAATAGTTCCAAGCACATCTTGCATAGCTGTATTTCCTACTACATAGCATAGTCCATCTTGACATTCTCCTGACACTAACATAATTTTAGTTCCAAACTCCCATCCTTCTCTTGTTACATTACTATAAGGAACTCTCTCATAGACAGGATAATCATTATCAGGATTTATCACATTTACATAATTATCTCCTACTTTTAATAAAAAAGCATAAGTATCAAATGGTGGTATCTCTACTCCATTATGTTTTGTATCAAAATAACGTACTTCTGCAATTCTTAAATCTTTTGTATCAATTCTCATACTCAACTTTACTCCCTCTTAATAATCATTTTAATTGCTCTAATATTTGATGAACTGCAATACTAGGAATTAATGCACAATGAACTCGATTAGGTTGTTTACTAATCTCATCATAGACATTTAATTCTCCTAATAATTCTTCATCATACTCTTTTTCTTCTATCATATTTTGATAATTTTCAAGTATTGTTTTAACTTCTTCTACTGTTTTTCCTATTAATGTACGAATCATAATAGAAGAAGCACTAGTACTAATTGCACAAGCTTCTCCATCAAAACGAATATCTTTGACAATACCATCTTCAATTTTCATCATAAAATCTAAATTATCAATACAACTCTCACTATTAGTATTAACTTTTATATAACTATCATCTTCAATTAATCCTCGATTCATAGGATCTTGATAATTATCTAATATTATTTCTCTTCTTAAATCACTATCCATATAGCCTCCTATAAAACGATATTAAAAATATCTTGATTCTTTTTTAATGCTTCTACTAAGCAATCTACATCTTCTTTTGTATTATAAAAATAGAAACTTACACGTACTGTATTTTTAACAGGCATTACATCTTTTAACATCTTAGCGCAATGATTACCTGCTCTTACACAAATATGATAATGATTTAAATAAACAGACTCATCTTGAGCAAATACTCCTTCTACATTAAAAGCAATTATGCCAGTTTCTCCTTTAGGATTATATATTGTAAGATTAGGAATATTCTCAACTTTTGATAAGAAATAATCTCTTAAAGACTTTTCATGTTCTTGAATCTTATCCATTCCTATCTCTTGTAGATAGGAAATAGCTTCTCCTAAACCAATTACTTCCGCAACAGGAGGAGTCCCAGCTTCAAAACGGACAGGAATACTTTTTAATTCATAAGATGAATCTTCTTCAAAGTAATTATTCATACCTCCACCATAGAATATTGGTTCCATATCTTTTAATAATTCACTTCTACCAATTAGAATTCCTACTCCTGTAGGTCCACACATCTTATGTCCAGAAAAACATAAGAAATCAATATTACTATTTTTAAAATCTACTTTCATATGAGGTACACTTTGAGCCCCATCAACAACCATTAAAATACCTTTATCATGACAATACTTTCCAATAGCAGTAATATCTCTAATATCTCCTAAGACATTAGTAACATGAGCTAAACTAATTACTTTTACAGTCTCATTTACACATTCCTTAACAGCTTCAACTGTCAAATGATATTCTTCATCTAAAGGTACATATTTAATTGTAAAACCAATCTCTTCTTGTAATTTCATCCAAGGAAGTATATTAGAAGCATGTTCTGCTTTATTTAATAATACAACATCTCCTTTATGAAGATAATGTCTCATATAACCAAATACAACCATATTTAAAGACATTGTTGTACCACTAGTATAAATAACTTCATCTGCTCTACAATTAACAAATTTAGCTACAATATCTCTTACTTCATCATATAATTGATTAGTCTTTATAGCGGCATCATAATCACCTCTATGAATATTAGAAGTATGATTACTATAATACTCATTCATTTTCTCTATTACTCTCATAGGTTTAAGAGTAGTCGCAGCATTATCTAAATAAATAACATCTTGATTCAAAAAAGGAAAATCTTCCCTCTTCATAGAATCACCACCTTATATCTTTTCAATTTCATCTACAAATAATTGTATCTTATGAATATCAATACTATCACTATTAATTAAGAATCCATTTAATAATAATCTTTCTGCTTCTTCTCTAGCTAAACCTCTACTCATTAAATAAAATATCTTTTCCATCGAAAACTTTCCTATATAAGCAGAGTGATTACTATCTACATCATAATTATCAATTAATAGATTAGGAAAAATAGTACTATTACCATCTTTCATATTAATTATTTGATTCTCTTGATTACAAATACATCCACTACTTTCATGAGGTACAATTCCATCTACCCAATAAGTAAGGGCATGATCATTTACATTTACCCCATGATTATATACTTCACTATGGGTATTACCTTTAGTATGAAATACTTTAATATGAAAAGTATTAGAATCATAATTAATATTATTATAGTAATAATGAAGAGTAACATTTTCAGTAACCATATTAATCTCTACATTAGAACTACTATTAATAGAAAAATGATAAATAATTGTATCTTCACAAATATTATACTTGTAGTCTTTTTTAGAATCTTTATCTACTACATATAATACTTTACTCATGTTGTCCCTCTTCTTTTGCAATATTAGTATAACCATTCTTTTCTATTTCTAAAGCAAGTTCCATGCCCCCACTTTTTTGAATGGTTCCATTCATTAAAACATGTACATAATCTGGTTTTAAATATTCAAGTATTCTAGGATAATGAGTAATTATTAATAATGATGCTTTTTTATTTTCTTTTAAATATTCTTTTATATTTTGACATACTATTTTTAAGCTATCTACATCTAAGCCAGAATCTAATTCATCTAATATAATATACTTAGGTTTTAATACTTTTAATTGAAGAATCTCATTCTTTTTCTTTTCTCCTCCAGAAAAACCTTTATTTAAGGAGCGATGTAACATACTACTATCTAGTTTTACATCTTGCATAGCTTTTTCTATATCTTTTATAAAGGTATATAGATTTACTTTTTCTGAAGTAAGTGAAGCTTTAGCTGTACGTATGAATTCGCTATTACTTACACCATCTATAGTAATAGGATCTTGCATACATAAAAATAAGCCTTTCTTAGCTCTTTCATCTACATCTAAGTCTAAGATACTTTCTCCATCTAGCAAAATATCTCCACCTGTAACGGAGTATTGATAATGACCCATAATAACTTTAGATAAAGTACTCTTACCAGTACCATTAGGGCCCATAATAACATGAGTTTCTCCTTCTTTTATAGTAAGTGATAAATCATTAAGTATTTGTATATCACTATCTACTATTGAACATTTTATATTCTTTATTTCTAACATATGTATCCCTCATTCATAAATCACTTTATATTTTAACATAAATAATTATAGAAAACAAAGAAATCAACTAATTTTAGTTGATTTCTATTTATTATTATTAATTTTCTCCTAGAGCATGTTGTACTTCTTCTAATACTTTCTCTAATTTAGCTCTATCTTGAGATTGTGAATCAATTATTCTACCTTGTTCATGATTCTTTTGTTCTAGTGTTGATATATTATTCTCTAATGTCTTAATTTTATTATTTAAAGCATCTATTTTCTTTTCTTGACTATTTAATTTACTAATAAAAGAATTTCTAGACGCTACCATCTTATCTAAGCTCTCTTTTAATTTACTATTTTGAGCAATTAGCTTTTTATTTTGTTCTACTAAATTTCTATTCTGAGTCATTAAATTTTTCATGTATTTCGCAACATCTTCAACAATTGTACTAGATGAATCATGAGTATCTACACCTGTTGAATCATTAAACTCTTCTGGAAATTCAATATAATCAGTTTCTACCATATAATCTTTCAATGGATCATCATCCTCTTCTTCATATTCATCTTCATCAGTAAATTGAATCAAGTCATCTAAAGTAGTCTTTTCTTCATCTTCATCAATGATTACTTCATTATCATTATCTTCTTCTTCAAAGTTAAGTTTAACTTCATCCTCATCTTCAACAGGTCCTATATTAAGAGAAACTTCTTCTTCAGGCTCTTCTTCCTTTTCTTCTACTACAGTTTCTTCTTTAACTGGTTCTTCAACTGGTGTCTCAACAGGAGCTTCTTCTACAGGAGCAACTGGTACTTCTACTGGTGTAGTTTCCTCAGTCTGTACTTCTTCTTGAACTTGTTCAACTGGTTCTTTAACAACTTCTTCTACAGCTGGTACTACAACATCTTCATTGGTTGTTTGAGGAATAGGTTCTTCTTCTAACTCATCTTCCTTATTCTCTACAGTAGTAGGAGCTTCACTTACTCCTTCTAAAGCATCTTCTACAAGATTAGTTGGAACTACTACCTCACTAACATCAAGAGGTGTCTCTGTTACTTCTTGAGTTGTAGCTGCTGGATATTCATCAATTGGCGCATCTGCCACATTTTTACTTAAAAAGTATTTATCACCAACTTGAGTTATAAAACTATAATACTTATCACCTAATAAATTATTACCATTTAAATCATATAGAGTAGCTTCAGAAAATAAATCATTAAATAAGAATTTTCCATTACCTGCCATCTTTTCATTTAAACGATCTTTAATTAAAGCAGAAGTAGATACTAATGAAGTAGCCATAGAGGATTCTCTTTTTTCGATAGCATCTTTTACGCCATCACTTACAGGTTCAGCAATTTCAACCAAAAGAACCTCTCCAGCGACATGACGAATCATTCTATTACGGAAAGGAATTACTTCATTACCATTTTCATCTATCACACCTATATGACTAGCCGCATACATTGGATCAATAGCTTCTACTAATTCTTTACTAGCTATAATATTTCCATTAGGAAGTTTATAATCACTACCAAAATCTAGAAAATAATAATTAGTTCCATCTTCTAAAGTTCCATATGTACAAACAATATCACTACGGTCTTTGTACTTTACAATTCCTTTTTGTATTTTCATCATATACAACACCCTCTACTCTAATCTAATATATATTCTAACACACTTATAATTAAAGAACAATATTTTTATAATTTTTTTATCTCAAAAATTGCATAAAAAATAATAATAAGATAAAATGAGAATGGAGGAAATCTTATGAAAGAACAAAATAAACTATTATTTGCTAGAAATATTTTTGCCTGTTTACTATTCTTTTCTCTAGCTATGATTGTCTTTTTTGAAAAGAAAGACCTTCTCTTATCAAAAAAAGTACAAAAACAAATGAATAATTATATAGAAACTCATTATTCTAATTTAAAGAATAATGTAACTATAGGAAAAATATCTTTTAAAAAGAATACTTATACTATTAAAATAACTTCAAAAGATAATAAAAACTTATATTTTTTCATAAATAATAAGAAAAAGAAAATAACTGATACTTATCAAAAAGACTATTATGAAGGAAAAACTCTACTAGATACTTTACCTAAAAAGTTAGAAAAAGATATTAAAGACTTAACTCATACAAGTGTAAATGTAAAAATAGTTACTACTCTAGACCAACATATTAAATCTATCCAAGAAAGAATCATGAAAGAAGATAATCTCTTACAATTAAAGTTCTATAGCATTGAAAAAACTATTCTTATAGAAAATTGGAATGAAGATACTATAACTAAATCAATTATAGAAACTATTAATATTTATAATGAAAAAGATATAACTCCTAAGTATTACACCTTAAATTTAATGAATAAGAGTAATATGAATGATTCTCTTCAAATTAGTAATTTAACTGAAGACTTTATAAGTAATCCTAAAAAGAAACAAATCATAATAGATATCTTAAATGATAATAATTCAAAATTATTAAAAGAAAATAATATTACATATCAATCTATCAATGAGGAGGAATAATATGAACGATTGTATATTTTGTAAAATAATAAAAGGAGACTTACCTTCTAAAACTATTTATGAAGATGATTTAATTAAAATTATTATGAATATTAATCCATCTACTAATGGTCATTTACTAGTACTTCCTAAAGAACATATGGTTAATATAATGGATACTACAAATGAAATAATAATTCACTCTTTAGATATTATAAGAGAAAAGATCTATCCATTATTAAAAGAAAGACTTCATTGTGAAGGTCTAACAATAGCTCAAAATAATGAATTAGGTCAAGAAATCAAACATTATCATATTCATTTAACACCAAGATATCCTGATGATGGAGCCGATTTCCAATACAATGAAAATAACTTATCTCCATTAGATGAAGTATTTGAAAAATTAACAAAATAAAATATCAAAACAATCTTTTGATATTTTTTTTACTTTTAAAAATCATTATATTTATTGCATCTATATCGTTTTTTTGTTATTATTTATTATGTACGGGAGGGAAATAAATGAAAAAATTTAAATTAGGTATTATTGTTGCGGCAATACTAGTTACATCTTTATTAGTAACTGGTTGCAAGAAAGAAATCGAAGTAAAGAATGGCTCAAAAGTAGCAGTATCTATCAAAGGTAATAAATATACAGCTACTGAATATTATGAAGAAATTAAAAAGAATAATATTACTACTCTTATTGATATGCTTGATCATGGTATGTTAGATAAGAAGTATAAAACAGATGCTAAAGAAAAAGAAGAAATTGATAGTCAAATTAAACAAATTCGTTCTTATTCTGGAGATAGTGAGGAAACATTTAGACAACTTATTCAACAATATTTTGGAGTTAATACAGAACAAGAATTAAGAGATATGTTAAGTCTAGAATATAAAAGAAAACAAGCTGTTGATGATTATCTAGCTGATAAATTAACAGATAAAGAAATCAAAGAATACTATAATAATAAAATCTATGGAGAGGTAGAAGCTAGTCATATTCTAATCACAATAGATGATTCTGGCTCAACTGATGAAGAAAAAGAAGCAGCTACTAAGAAAGCTAGAGAAACAGCAGAAAAAGTAATCAAAGAATTAGACAAAGGTAAGAAATTTGAAGATCTTGCTAAAAAATATTCAAAAGATGAAGCTAATGCTTCTAAAGGTGGTTCTCTAGGATACTTTGATGTAACAACAATGGTAAAAGAATTCCAAGATGCAGTACTTGCTTTAAAAGTAAATGAATATACAAAAGAACCTATTAAAACTCAATATGGTTACCATGTCATTTTAAAAACAGGTGAAAAAGAAAAGCCTAAATTAAAAGAAGTAAAAGATAAAGTAAAAGAAAAACTTGTATCTGAAAAATTAAGTGAAAGCAACGCCGTATATTATGAAACATTAAAAGCCGTTCGTGAAGAAAATAAATTAACTTGGAATGATGATGTCCTAAAAAGTGCTTATGAAACTTATATGGATAATCTAATATTAAATGCACAAAATACACAAAATAGTTAACTTTTCAGTTAACTATTTTTTTGTATAAATAAGTTTCATTTTTAGCATATATCAATTCAAATTTATCATTATAAGCTAAATAATTATAAATAGGAACTCCTCTATCTATTAGAAAAAAATCAAAATTATATTTCTCAATAATAGGTATACAACCACCTTCAAAGTCTTGTATTTTTAAATAATCTTTAAAATTATGTGGAGAATATAAATCAGCCCTACCATCTATAAAGACTGGTATATCATAATAAACAAGTTCCCCTCCATAATTATATAGATTGAATAATCGTTTAGGCTTTTCTTTCTTCAATACACTAATTGTCTCTTCATCTAAAGCATAATAATAAGCATTAGGTATATATCTAGAATGACCTATAATCATAAAACCTAGTAAGAATAAACTAAATATAGTAATACCTACATAAGCACCTTTTTGTACTTCTTCTTCTTTTACATAGTCAAAGATAATATAACTCATAATAATAACTGAATAACTCCAAAAACGAATACTCTTAAGTCCTAAAAAAACAACAAAGCCTAGTAATAAGAAATCCATCCATTGTATCTTTTTACTACTAAATAGTAAAGTACCTACTAAAAATAATAAGAAAGCATAAAATACATAATGACTAGGTATTTGTAAAGAACTAACTTGCCATTCACTAATAGCTTCTATCATCGTTTTATCTAACATATTTTGATAAGGATATATAAACATTCTAAAACCATGAACATTAATATTAACAGCTATCATACATAGTATCATAGCAATAGCATATTTAATAAATTGTCTCTTATGAAGTCTCTTAGCTTCAATCTTTTTAAATTGAAAATTAAATAAACCACCTACTATAAAAGCTAAACATAATAAGTAAGGTAAATTACTACTTCCTCCATGAGCATTAGCCCAAATAATACTAACTAACGGTAAGAAATAAATCTTTTTAGAATTCTCATTACGATATAAATCTGTTAAAAACCAAATTGTTAAAGCTAGTAATGAAAAACTAATCAAATGTGGTCTTGCTTGCATAAAGAAAATCATCATAATAGCTAAAAAGCCTATATATATTAAACTATATGATAAGTTCTTTTGAAATGAATCACGATTAGGATAATAAACTAGAAAACATAAACATAAACTACATATTAAACAATAAACTAATATATGATAATTACCAAAAAGAGCTTTCAGACTATAAATAATAACATCAAAGAGCCATTCATGACTCATCCAGTATTTGCCACTAGTAAACCAAGAGAACACATCATGGGCAAGTACTCCATGATGAAACATATAATCTCCAGCTTTAATATGCCAGAAATAATCAGGTTCTAGACGAAAACAAGATACCCAAAAACAGGCAACTGAAAAGAATAGTAACATTAAAAACCAAAACAATTTATTATTCTTCTTCATAAACAAGTCCTTTCTTATACAATCTATCACGTATAATACGATTCAATTCTTCCCCCTCATATTTTCTACTATATTTACGATATAGTTTCTGATATTCTTTTTCAGCTAATTCTTGATTATTATTAAAAGAATAATTAGCTAACTGATTCTGTATCATAAAAGAATCATAACCATAATTCTTTAAATCATTATAAATCTTTTGTTTTAAGACAAGACCACCCTTATTATGATTACTATGTATTTCTTTTTCAATAATCATCTTAATCTTATTTATTTGTTCTTCTTCATTAAATACTTGTAACTCTTCTAAAATAATTGTATCATCAATTTTCTTATCATTTAATTCTTTTTGTATTCTAAATGGTCCTTTAGCAGAAGAAACCATTTGATGATAAATATAACTTTTAGCATAATTACGATCATCTAAATAACCTTGTTTAATTAATTTATCAATAGCTTTTTCTACTAAATCAGTAGGATATTCTTTTCTAATTAACCATTCTTTTAATTCATAAGTACTCTTCATATGACTTTCTATACTACGTAAAGCAGTATAATAAACATCCCATTCTTGATTAAGTAAATTAATATCTTCTAAAGTCTTATCATCTACTTCTTTATGAATCAACAATTGATATTGTAAAATAACTTCTTCATATAACTGATATTCTCTACCATCTTCTAATAATACTTTATATCTTCCACCAGTACTCTTTTTATATTTAAGTATCTTCATATTAAACCTCCTAAAAGAATTATATCAAAAAAAAGAGAATTAATCTTCTCTTTTCTTTACCTCGATTAGGCCTTCAGAAACCTCTTCAAGGGCCCTTCCAATATTCTTTTTGCTTTTGTACTCGGACTCAGGCATTTGTAAATATCCATCCTTAGAAATTTGCTTACTTCTTCTAGCAGCAATATGTACTAAAGCATACTTAGAGTCAACAACATTAAGTAATTTATCAATTGAAGGATAAATCATTCGTATCACACTCCCTATTATTAGAATAAACCACAACTAATACAATAGCAAGGAAACTGACACAATTAGACATTTATTTTTTTCTTCTCGAATTTAAGAAATCGACAATATAGAACAAATAGTCATAATTATACCTCTGTTCATCTACTCCATTAACTGTTTCATTATAATAATATTTTACATAGTAGAAATAACCTTCATAAGCAGGTACATAAAGCATCAATAATTTTGAAGAATTGGCATATACACAAGGAATTATAATCATTGAAGTATCTCCATATTGAGAAATATACCCTTCTCCAACTTCTGAAAAGTTCTTACTATTTTTTAAACTATTTTCAAAAAAAGTAATATCTTGAAAAATATCATCACCAGTATAGCCAATATCAGCTATTTTTTGAACATCAATAATAGCTCCTAGTTGATAAGATATATGATCATCTAATCCGAGAAGCATTATATTTAATGCTTCATCGGAAAATTCTTTATTTTTTTGCCAACCTTCAGGAAGAGTATAAATATAATCTTTAAAGATTAATTCATTATCTTTAAGCTTAGTTTTATTATTATTATTTGGCTTAAAATTTGACATAGAAATAAAACCAAATATTAATAAAGCAACAAGTAATACTAATATGATAGCAATAAGTATCATTCTATGAGAACTCTTTAATTCACCAAGCATATTTATCTCCTTTCAGTTGAAAATTAGATTAGATTTAATTATTAGTGACAACCGCCATCCCAAGTACCACCACCATTATGACATACTTCTGCAGCACAGCTGTTACAACATCCACACCAGCAACCATGTCCGCCACAATCATCTGATGGAGGTGGAGGTGGTGGAGGTGGAGCATTACAACCAGAGGTGTTACCATAGTAAACGGTATGTGCACCCTTAGTCCAGCCACTCGGACAACCAGTACAAGTAGCTCCGGCTCTTTCTACTCTTTGATTATTACCACAATTTACATAACAAGAACTTTGAGCTTGAGCACCAGCATTTGATGTATAACCATTTGGACATCTTGTACATGTAGCATTAGCATTACCAGTACTATAATATCCTGCACCACAGTTTACACATGTTATATTATTTGAATATTTACCTTTTCCACAACCTACCCATTTACCATATAAAGTAATACTTGAAACTGGTTTATATGGAGAAACTGCTCTGTTATTAAAGGCTGCTTCTTTAAACCATCCTTCAAAACCATAACCTTGATTAGCTGCTCCTGATGGATTTGGTAGATTAATACTATTACCATTTAATGTTATAACATAATTAGGAGAAACAGAACCTCTATT
>JAEEGL011309167.1_pt1 | contig 14091 bp, 10 predicted proteins | sample 9134231 | NCBI WGS metagenome assembly JAEEGL01 (sample SAMN16246548, study PRJNA631951) | gut metagenome | biome: gut microbiome; feature: rumen; material: fiber-attached | host: Bos | place: Iran: Karaj | collected 2018-10 | reverse complement strand
GTCCCGTTTCCCGGGCCTTGCTGTTGCATACCACAGTCTCCGGAGACTACAAAGGCCCCGAGGTTGTCATCGTGAAGAATCCGGTTTACACCGAAATCAATGTGCTCCGCAACTATGTGCCTGCCCGCAAGACGACGGTCACGGTCGTGAACGAGAACGGGGAGCCGATGCCCGACATTGAGGTGGAGTATAAGATTTTCAACTACGGTATGTTCGGTACAGTGGTGAAGGTCACGACGGATGCACAGGGCCGCGCCTGCCTGGATTCCGGCCTGGGTGATATGCTGGTCTGGGCCAGTGACGGGGCGAAGTTCGGCTTTGCCAAGCTGGACCGCGAGGAGGTTACGCTCGTGCTGGACCGTTTCGAAGGGGAGATCTTCTCCGTCGACCTGGACATGGTCCCGCCGCCGGAGAATCCGCTTCCGACTCCTGCGACCCAGGAGCAGATCGCGGCCAATGCCGTGCGTCTTGCTTACGAGGACAGCCTGCGTGCCGCCCGTCATGCCGAAGATCCTTTCGTGGCTCGTGAGGCTGCTTTCATGGATGCCGTCCAAAAGACCTGCCCGGACCGGATGGCAGCCGCCCGCATCGTCTGGGATAACATGGGCTCTAAAGATAAGGGAGATGTCTCGCTGGACGTCTTGATGGATGCCGTCCAGGCCGTACCGACCATGGATCCGCTGGTCCTGGATCCCCGTGTGGCGACGGAGATGTTATATCCTTGCAAGGCGGAGCTCCGTCAGGGCCTGTCCGGCCTTGTCGCCAGCCCTGATGACCTGGCTGTGTGGATGAAAGACAACATCGCTCCGATCGACGAGGCGCGCAATCCACAGGGACTCAAGATCCCGCCACTGTATGTGTGGCGTTCCCGGATGAGCGACCGCAGTTCTGCGAAGATATTCTTTGTCGCCGCCTGCCGTGCGCTGGGCTGGCCGGCGGTGCTTGACCATGCCGGCCGCATCCAGGTGATGACGGACGGGGAGACTTGGAAATCCGTCAATCTGGACGATGCCGTCTCCGTAGTTGCGCCGACCGGAGAGGTTACCCTTGTTTCCGATGCGGGTGTGAAGCCCCGTTTTGGCGATTTCAGCGTCGATAAGATTGAAGGAGGGCGCACCTTCCGTGCGGCTTTCCGGATGGGAACAGGCCGCGAATCGGTTCGCACCCGCCGTTCTGAATGGGATGACGGGCCTCAGGACGGCCCTGAGAAGCCAGGCAGTTTCTCCTTGGATGAGGGTTATTATCTGGTGACGACGGGCAAACGTCTGCCGGACGGCAGCGTCCTGACGCGCCTGCAGACCTTCACCGTCTTTCCCGGACAGATCAACGAGTTGCCGGTGCATGTCCGCACAGCGGAGGAAGTACTGCTGGAGGCAATCGGCCGGATCGATGCCGCCAAGGTCTCCGACAAGCCGAAATTCATCCTGGCGGTCGTCAAGGAGAACGGCGAGCCGACAATACATGCACTGCGTCAGCTGGAGGGAGATCCGAACGCCGTCATCGTGCGCCCCGGCGATCCTAAGTATTTGGAGTTTAAGGAGATGGTCGAGGCGGCCGGGTGCGGCGCCGATCCCAAATCGCTGCCGTATGTCGTCGTCGCGGACGCTTCCGGCAAGGTTTATTATTTCTCCCAGGGCTACAATACGACCTTGCGGGAGAGTATTGACAGGGTGTTCCCGAAGATTCGGTAGACATGCGTAAGATCCTTTGTCTTTCCTATATGCTGCTGGCCCAGTCCGTGCCGGCCGTCCGGGCGCAACTGCTTCCCGCCCCGGAGACGGAAGAGCAGAAAGCGGTCCGTATGGAGTGGTTCGCCGACGCCAAGCTCGGCATCTTCATCCACTGGGGCATTTATTCCCGCGGCGACTGGTCCGAGAGCTGGTCTTTCCACAACGGAGTGGTGAGCATGGCGGATTATTTCGCGCAAGAAGCCGACTTCACGGCGGAAAACTACGACCCGGCCGAGTGGGTCCGGCTGATCCGGGAGAGTGGCGCGAAGTACACGGTTATCACATCCAAGCACCATGACGGTTTCGCCCTCTGGGATACGCAGGCGGGCGAAGTGAGTGCAGTCAAGTCTTCGGCGGCGGGACGCGACGTCCTGACTCCTTTTGTCAAAGAGGTGCGCCGCCAGGGCGGTTTGAAGCTGGGCTTGTACTATTCGCTGATCGACTGGCCGAGGGAGGACTATCCCAATGTCTTCCGCTCCGGCCCGGCGCGCTATGACATCCATGAACAACCGGATCGCTGGGCACATTTCCTTTCCTTCAACAGCGCCCAACTGCGTGAACTCAATGAAGCCTATCACCCGGATCTGTTTTGGTTTGATGGGGATTGGGAGTTTTCTTCTGAAGAATGGAAGGCGCCGGAGATCGTCGCCATGCTTCGGGAGAGCAACCCGGACGTCGTGATCAATTCGCGCATTCAAGGCAATGGGGATTATGATACGCCTGAACTGGGTGTGCCGGTCGTGAAGCCTGCGAGCCGCTGGTGGGAGACTTGCATGACCATCAACGATTCATGGGGTTTCCGCAAAGAGGATAACAACTTCAAGTCGGCACATACCGTCTTGTGCATGCTGGCCGACTGCTTGTCCAAAGGCGGCAATTTGCTCCTGGACATCGGCCCTCGCGCCGACGGTACAATTCCGCAGGAAGAAGTCGATATCCTCAAGGAATTGGGGCGCTGGACTTCCAAGCATGCGGAGGCGGTCTATGGCACGCGCGCCGGAATTCCCGGTGGACACGTGGCTGGCTATACTTCGCTCTCCAAGGCGGGCGACGTTCTCTATGTCTATCTTCCGTACACGCCGAATGAGAACGTGGAGATCAAAGGTTTGAAGAGCCGCATCCAGCGGGTCCGGGTGGTTGGCACGGATCAGGAACTGACTTGGAAACTATACAATGACATAGACTGGAGCGAAGTGCCGGGTGTGTATTACATCGAGGTGCCTGGCGCTGTCTTGGATCCCAGGATAACGGTTCTGGCGTTGGAGCTGGATGGACCGTTGAAACTATATCGAGGGAGCGGACAGGTGATCAGTTTCAATGAATAATCCATTTGTTGTATGAAGAAAATTCTGGTATGCCTGCTTGCGTTTTCGGCCTTGTCGGCCGGGGCACAGCCGGTTTATGACTGTCAGCGTGCGGTGGGGAAGATCCGCATCGACGGCAGGGTCACCGAACAGGAGTGGGCTGGTGCCGAGCATTGTACGGCTTTCCGTGATATTCGCGGCGAAGGATTTGCCGCTCCGAAGTATCTGACCACGATGCGGATGCTCTGGGATGATGACAACCTCTATATCAGCGCCGTGCTGGAGGAGCCGGATGTCAAGGCGACCGTTTCGCGTCGGGACGATATCGTGTATCATGACAACGATTTCGAAGTCTTCCTCAATCCTTATGGGGATAAGAGACTATATTATGAGCTGGAAGTCAATGCCTTGGGCACGGTGATGGACCTTCTGATGGAGAAGCCCTACAGCGAGGGAGGAACCTATATGATGACCTGGGACTTCCCGGGCCTGGAGATTTCTGTCAAGGTGCAGGGGACGCTCAACCGTTCCGAAGATATGGATACGGGCTGGAGCGTGGAGATGAAGATCCCGTTTGCCGGTTTGAGCCGGGGTGGGGAGGACCCGTTGAAGAGCAAGATCTGGCGGGCCAATTTCTCCCGTGTGGAGTGGCTGACCCGGCCGGAGGAGAACTGGGTCTGGTCGCCGACGGGCGTGGTGGATATCCATCATCCGCTCCGTTGGGGCTACCTGCGTTTCGTTGAGGCTGACGGTACCGTACCGGACCTGCTCGATTATAAAAAGTCTTTCACGCGTAAAGCTCTTTCCCGATGAACAAGAACATCTCTCCGTTGAAATGGGTCCCGTCCTTGTATTTTGCGATGGGATTGCCGTTTGTGGTCTTGAACATGGTATCGGCCGTAATGTTCAAGGATATGCAGGTGAGCGATGCCCAGATTGCGTTTTGGACTTCGTTGATCATGTGGCCCTGGACGATCAAGTTTCTGTGGAGTCCGATCCTGGAGTTGTATAAGACCAAGAAGTTCTTTGTGGTTCTGACGCAGGTCCTGAGCGGTGTGTTGTTTGGCCTGGTGGCCTTCGCGCTGCATCTGCCGTCTTTCTTTGCGGTCTGTATCGCGCTGCTGGCTGTGGTCGCTTTCAGCGGAGCTACGCATGATATCGTGGCGGACGGCGTCTATATGTCAGAACTGGACAATGAGAACCAGTCCAAGTACATTGGCTGGCAAGGCGCCTTTTATAACCTGGCCAAGTTGGTGGCGACCGGCGGTCTGGTCTGGCTGGCTGGACGTCTTTTCAATAAATTCAGCGTCGCGACCTCCTGGAGCATTGTATTCGGAGTGATCGGGGCCATGCTGGTCTTGCTGGGCTTGTATCATATCAAGGCGCTGCCCTCTACGCAAGTACCTGCTCAGGGCGGCTCGATGAATAAGGTGATGGGGGAGCTGAAGGAAGTGATCGTATCATTCTTCCAGAAGAAACATATCTGGTATTACATCGCTTTCATCATCCTCTATCGTCTGGGGGAGGGTTTCGTGATGAAGATCGTCCCGTTGTTCCTGAAAACGGACATTGCCGCTGGCGGCTTGGGCTTGAGCAATGAGCAGATCGGCTTGTACTATGGTACATGTGGCGCGGCGGCCTTCTTGCTGGGCTCGTTGCTGGCCGGCTATTATATCGCGAAAAGAGGCTTGAAGCGGACCTTGTTCACGCTTTGCTGCATCTTCAACCTGCCTTTCCTGGTGTATGCGTTCTTGGCCTGGCTGCAGCCGCAGAGCATGTGGCTTGTGGGTGGCGGGATCGTGCTGGAGTATTTCGGCTACGGTTTCGGTTTCGTAGGGTTGACGCTGTTCATGATGCAGCAGGTGGCTCCCGGGCCGCACCAGATGGCGCATTATGCCTTCGCTACCGGGATCATGAACTTGTCCGTGATGGTGACGGGAATGGCGTCCGGTTTCCTGAGCGACGCGATGGGTTACAAGTGGTTCTTCCTGGCGGTAATGTTGGCGACGGTGCCGGCGTTCCTGATGACTTGGTTCGTGCCGTTCACGTATGATGATAAAGCGCAAACAGAAACTACAAAAACTACAGATAATGAATGATATTTTTCCTTGGGAGGAGCGTCCTGTCGGTTCGAAGGATGTGATGTGGCGGTATTCGAAGAATCCGATCATTCCCCGTAATTTGCTTTCTACGTCCAATTCGATTTTCAATTCGGCAGTGGTCCCTTTCAAGAAGGGAAAGTACAATTATGCCGGAGTGTTCCGTTGCGACGATACCAACCGGCGGATGCGCATCCATGTCGGTTTTTCCGTGGATGGCATCAACTGGGAGATTCAGGAAGAGGATTTCAAGCTGACGGGTGCCGATCCGGAGGTCGCCGAGTGGGTCTATGGTTATGATCCGCGGGTGACGGAGATAGAGGGCATCTATTATGTGACTTGGTGCAACGGGTATTTCGGCCCGACGATCGGGGTGGCTTGGACGACGGATTTCGAGACTTTCCATCAGTTGGAGAATGCATTCCTTCCTTACAATCGCAATGGGGTTATGTTCCCGAAGAAGATCGGGGGGCGTTTTGCGATGCTTTCCCGGCCGAGTGATACGGGGCATACCGCGTTCGGGGATATCTTCTATTCGGAGTCTCCGGACCTGGAGTTTTGGGGCCGTCATCGGCATGTGATGTCGCCGGCTCCGTTTGAACTGAGTGCCTGGCAGTGCATGAAAATTGGGGCAGGTCCGGTGCCGATCGAGACGCCGGAGGGTTGGTTGCTGATCTATCATGGCGTCTTGCGTTCTTGCAACGGGTATGTATATGCTTTCGGTTCGGCTTTGCTGGATTTGGAGCAGCCTTGGAAAGTGCTTGCCCGGAGTGGCCCCTACCTGATTTCGCCCCGGGAGATTTATGAGTGTACGGGGGATGTGCCGAATGTGACGTTCCCTTGTGCGGCGCTGCACGATCCGGCGACCGGCCGTTTGGCCGTGTATTACGGATGTGCAGATTCCGTGACCGGGCTCGCATTCGGCTATGTCCCTGAGATCGTCGCCTGGACCAAAGCGAACAGCATCGTCTAGCGACGGCTCACGGAAAAGCGGCACTGCGCAGTTGGGAAAGCAAAAGTGAACCCTTCGGGGAACGCTTTCCCAACTGCGCAGTGCCGCTTTTCAGACGCGGACGCTTAGGCTTCTTTCTTGACCTTTGCCGGATCCTTGAACAGGATCATAAAGAGGATGGCAACAACAAGGGCGTAGCCGGCAAAGATATACCAGGCAGTCGGCCAGTTGGTCGGCACGTTGAAGACGTCGCAAGCTTCCACAACCTTTCCAGCAGCCAATGTGCCGACTGTAGCACCCAGACCATTGGTCATCAGCATAAACAGTCCTTGGGCCGACGAGCGGATGTCCTCCCCGGTATTTTCATTCACATAGAGTGCACCGGAAATGTTGAAGAAATCGAAGGCCATGCCGTAAACAATGCAACTCAGGATGAAGAGCAGTACGCCAGGCATACCGGGGTCGCCCAGTCCGAAGAATGCGAAACGCAACACCCAAGCAAACATCGAGATCAGCATCACTTTTTTGATCCCGAACTTTTTCATAAAGAACGGAATGAGCAGGATGCACAGCGTCTCAGATGCCTGTGAAATAGCAATCAAGGCATTGGAATTCTTGACGGCAAAGGCATCGGCATAAGCGGGATTAGACGCAAAGGAGCCGAGGAAGGTGTTGGCATAACCGTTGGTGATCTGGAGCGCGGCGCCCAGAAGCATCGCGAAAATGAAGAAGATGGCGAACTGTCCCTGCTTGAACAGGGAGAATGCCTTGAGTCCGAAAGCTTCGGCGAGGGTACCGCCTTTACCTTTGTTGATGGGACACTCGGGCATCGTCAGCGCATAGCCGCAGAGGACCAGGGAAAGGATGCCGGATGAGAGCAACTGGGTATAGCTTTCTTGCATGGCCTTGCCGTCGATTTTGAGGAAGTTGGTCAGCAACATCGAGCAGATGAAACCGATCGTGCCAAAGACACGGATGGGCGGGAAGTCCTTGACCGGATCTTTGCCCGCCTTTGACAAGGCGTTAAATGCTACGGAGTTGGAGATCGCGATCGTGGGCATGAAGAAGGCGAGGCTCAGCGAATATAAAGTGAAGAGCGGGCCGAATTGGACGTCGGCACCAGCGCTCCGTGCATACAGACCAGCGCCAATCATAAAGAGACCGGCCAGACCGTGGCAGAGCGACAGCACTTTCTGGGCCTGTATCCATTTGTCTGCGACGATGCCCATCAAGGTCGGCATGAAGATGGAAACGATGCCCTGCATCGCAAAGAACCACTTAATCTGCGGCCCGAGGCCGATCTCACCGAGATAGCGTCCCAATGAAGTGAGGTAGGCGCCCCAGACGGCGAACTCCAGGAAGTTCATCACGATCAGGCGCAGGCTGATGTTCTTGTCTTTCATATTATGAGCAATTAATTCAATCTGGTTTGTGGTATGTACAAAAATAAGAGATTTCACGGTATTTTTGTATCTTTGAAAGTTATTTTTGCGTTATGAAGTTTACGCTGACTGCCACCGACCCTCACTCCGCCGCCCGATGCGGTGCGTTGACGACCGACCATGGGGTGATCCAGACCCCCATCTTCATGCCGGTCGGGACGGTCGGTTCAGTCAAGGGCGTTTATCATAAGGAACTGAAAGAGGATATCGAAGCTGAGATCATTCTTGGCAATACTTATCACCTCTATTTACGGCCGGGGCTTGATATCCTTCGGGCAGCGGGCGGATTGCATCAGTTCGAGCATTGGGATCGGCCCATCCTGACGGACAGCGGCGGCTTTCAGGTCTTTTCCCTGGCCCAGATGCGCAAGCTCACACCGGAGGGGGTAAAGTTCCAGTCTCATATCGATGGCTCGCGACATCTGTTTACGCCGGAGAACAATGTGGATACGCAGCGTGTGATCGGTGCGGATATCATGATGGCACTGGACGAGTGCTGTCCGGGAGACGCAGACTACCGTTATGCCGAGAAGTCTCTGGTCTTGACCCAGGGCTGGCTGGAGCGTTATGCGCGTCGTTTCAAGGAGACAGAGCCGCTTTATGGGCATGAACAGACCTTCTTCCCCATTATTCAGGGCTGCGTCTATCCGGAGTTGCGCAAGCGGGCGGTGGACCATGCATTGCCTTTTTCCGAGGTCGGTATCGCGATCGGCGGCCTGGCCGTGGGGGAGCCGACGGAGAAGGTGTACGAGGTGCTGGAACTGGTCTGTCCGATGATCCCGCAGGATCGCGCGCGCTATCTGATGGGGGTGGGCACGCCGGCCAACATCCTGGAAGGTATTGCCCGTGGCGTGGATATGTTTGACTGCGTGATGCCGACCCGGAACGGGCGCAACGGTATGCTCTTTACATGGAATGGCATCCTGAACATGCGGAACGCCAAGTGGGAGGAGGATTTTTCCGAGATTGATCCTGCCGGCACTTCCTTCGTGGATCACTATTATACGAAGGCTTACCTGCGCCATTTGTTCATCGCCGGGGAGATGATGGCTGCAATGATCGCCACGGAGCACAACCTGGCCTTTTATCTTGACCTTGTGCGGCAGAGCCGCGCCCATATCGAAGCCGGCGATTTCGCCGCGTGGAAAGACTCCGTCCTTCCGCGCATAACCAGCAGACTGTAAGCGTATGGACTTGACTCCGAAAAAGATAGACCTGTACATTTTCAAGAAGTTCATCACGACTTTCTTTTTCGCGATGCTCTTGATCATCGGCATTGTCATCATCTTCGACATCAGTGAGAAGATTGATGATTTCGTGTCCAAGGAAGCGCCCCTGAAGGAGATCATTTTCGACTATTACGTCAATTTCATCCCGTACTTCATCAATATGTTCAGCCCGATGTTCGTGTTCATCACGGTGATCTTCTTCACTTCCGTGATGGCTTCAAACTCGGAGATCATTGCCATCCTTTCCGGCGGTGTGAGCTATCACCGGATGATGGTGCCCTACATGGTGGCGGCGGGATTGATCGCCGCACTGTCGCTGGGTTTGAACCTCTATGTCATCCCCAGGTCCAACGCGACACGGCTACAGTTTGAGAGCAAGTATGTCAAACAGCGAGGATTCTTCAATAGGGACATTCACTACCAGATCGATCCCGGTACCTTTGTCTATGTGGAGTCCTTCAGCAACTGGAACAATACGGCCTATAAGTTTACCTTAGAGTCGATCAAAGACAACAAGATCGTCAGCAAACTGACGGCCGAGTCGGCAGCTTGGGATAGCACCAAGAGTTGCTGGACCCTGCGGAAATACTTCATCCGGGACTATGGCGAAGGGCTGGAAGATCGTGTCCGTACAGGTACCAAGATGGATACGACCATCAATTTGACGGTGTCAGACTTCTACCGCAACAAGATGACGGTCCAGACCTTGTCATATAAGGAGTTGAACGAACTGATCGAGACGCAGAAGATGCGCGGAGATGCCAACGTGATGTACTCCGAGATCGAGTTGCACACCCGTTGGGCCCTGCCATTCTCGGCCTTTATCCTGACCATCATGGGGGTCTCGTTGTCATCGCGGCGACGGCGAGGTGGTATCGGCTGGAACATTGCGGCGGGTATTGCCTTGGCGTTCTCTTACATCCTTTTCCTCAAATTCAGTCAGATGTTCGTTACGACGGACACGCTCCCGCCAGGGCCAGCGCTCTGGCTTCCGAATCTGATCTATGCCTGTATTGCGGCCATCCTGTACTGGAAGGCTCCCAAATAATCTTTCGTTATGCTTGTCAAAGTTGTCAATACTTCGGGGCGCGCCCTTCCGGCCTATGCGACCCCGCTTTCTGCCGGAGTGGACTTACGTGCTGCCCTGGATGCCCCTGTCACCTTGCAACCGCTGGAGCGGACCCTGGTCCCGACCGGGTTGTATATGCAGATTCCGGCCGGCTACGAAGGGCAGGTACGCCCTCGCAGCGGACTGGCGGCCAAGCATGGGATCACGGTGCTGAACACGCCGGGTACCATCGACGCCGATTACCGCGGCGAGATCAAGGTGATCCTGGTCAATCTCTCCAACGAAGCGTTCACCATCGAGCCGGGTGAGCGGATCGCACAGATGGTTTTCGCCCGTTGCGAGCAGGCTGGCTTGGAGGAAGTGGCAGAGTTGGAAGAGACGGAGCGCGGAGCCGGCGGCTTTGGCAGTACGGGACGTAAATAGACGGACTATGAAGATTCAAACCTTATACGAGCGCTATCTCGCGTGTGGCGGGAACGTGACGACGGACACGCGCACCTTGAAGGGCGGGGAATTGTTTTTCGCCCTGAAGGGCGAGAACTTCGACGGCAATGCCTATGCCTTGCAGGCGCTGGATGCCGGAGCGAAATATGCCGTCGTGTCGGAAGACAGCGAAGCGGCCCGCTCCGGAAGGGCGGAGATCCTTTCCGTGCCGGACACGTTGGAGGCACTGCAAGCCCTGGCCTGCTATCACCGCAATCAGGTCCGCCCGGAGGGCCGGCGCCTGACCGTGCTGGGCCTGACCGGCACCAATGGCAAGACGACGACCAAGGAACTGATCCGGACCGTACTCGCCACCCGCTATACACTCACGGCGACGGAGGGCAACTTGAACAATGATATCGGTGTCCCGCTTACTTTGCTGCGGATCAACAATGCCACACAACTGGCAGTCATTGAGATGGGCGCGAACCATCCGGATGATATTGCCCGCCTGGTCCGGGTCTGTGAGCCGGATCTGGGCCTGATTACCAACGTCGGCCGGGCGCATCTGCTGGGCTTCGGCAGTTTCGAGGGCGTCAAGCGTGCCAAGGGACAGCTGTATGATTTTCTGGCGGAGAAGGGCGGGGAAGTGTTTCTCAATACCGATGACCCGGATCTTTGCGCCATGGTTGCAGAGCGCCCCGGCTTATCAATCTTGCCATACGGCCTGACGCAGGACGGAGCTGCGGTCCTGCCTTCGAGCCCTGAGGAGCCCTTCCTCCGACTGCGGCTGGGCCAGCGGGTGATCAAGACACAACTGGTCGGGGCCTACAATGCTGCGAATGTGATGGCAGCCCTGGCGGTTGGCGCGCGTTTCGGCGTGCCGGTTGCAGAGGCCGCTACCGCCATTGCGGCGTACGTGCCAGCCAACAACCGCTCCCAGATGACCCGTACGGAGCATAATACCCTCATCGTGGATGCCTACAACGCCAATCCTTCCAGCATGAATGCGGCTCTGGATAACTTCGCGGCGGTTCAGGCTTTCGGCAAAGTCGCGATGCTCGGGGATATGCGAGAATTAGGGGAAGAATCTCTGCAGGAGCATTGCACCATCGTCCGAAAGGCCTTGGCAGCCGATTATCGGCCGATCTTTGTCGGAGCAGAGTTCGGTAAGGCGATCGCCGTCTTGCAACTTGCAGCTGCGCCGGCTTGGTTCCCGGATTCCGCGGCACTGGCCGCTGAGCTTCAGGCCCATCCCCTGAATGGCGCCGTCGTGCTCGTCAAAGGCTCCCGGGGCATCCGGATGGAGTCTGTCATTCCGGAGTTGTAGCCGGGTCGGGGCTTGACTTTTGCCCATGTTTTTATTATATTGCCAGGCACTAAAGAAATTAGGATATGAAAAAAAGACTCCTTGATCGTTTGAGCGACGTTTCCAAGCTCCACCGCCGTGCTGCCTTCGTCGATGTTGACAAGATCATCAAGAAGCACCAGGGCTCCGATGTTTTTCTCTCTCTGGTTGACCGCCGTTTCTCCTGCCGGGCTTTTTCCAACCGCCCTGTCTCAGCTTCCAAGATCCAGAGTATCCTGGAAGCCGGACGTATGGCACCGTCTGCCAAAAATCTCCAACCCACACACGTCTGGGTAATCTCCAGTGATGAGGCTTTGGCCAAACTCCGCACCCTCCATACTTGTTATGACGCGCCGGTCGTCCTGGTCGTTGGGGCGGATCCTGCCCAAGCCTGGGTACGCGATTGCGACGGCAAAAATGGCGCCGATGTCGATGCCGCTATTTTAGGGACGCATCTGATGCTGGCCGCAGCGGATCAGGATCTGGAAAGCGTCTGGATCGGATCCTTTGATCCGGCACGCCTGAAAGCGTTGTTCCCGGAGATCGGTGCTTACGAACCCGTTCTGCTGTTGCCGATCGGTCATGCCGCGGCGCAAGGCCATCCTTCCGAGCGCCACGCTCAGCGACAGGAACTCGCGTCGTTTGCCACCGAATTGTAATTTGCTTATGCGTATCAGTACGAAATGGATAACCTGGGCCCTCGGGGCCCTGGTTTTGTCTTGGCCCCTGCCGGCACAAACGCCCGCCGAGTGTGTCAATACGATGATCGGAACCCAGCTGAACAGTTGGAAGTCGGGATATTGTGTCCCTGGGGCGGCGATGCCCTTCGGCATGGTGCAATTCTCTACACCGATTACGGGAAAGACCATCGGGTTTGGTGTCAACCAGGTGAATGCCGGGTGTGGCCATATGGCCAATTTCCCGGTCCTTCCAATGAAAGGAGAGCTCCGTCAGTCGCCCGGAATGATGGGCGGCGGCATGATCGGGATCAGCGATGAGAAGGGACATGCCGGGTATTACACGGCGCGGGTGCAGCGCAGTACGGCTTGTGAGTTCACGGCGACGGTCCGTACCGGCATCGCGCGCTTTACTTTTGAGGACGGCGAGGACCTTTCCACGGTCTTGATCGGTGCCGGTATCGGAGCGACCCCCATCGCCCATGCTGCGGTGTCCGTCTCCGGACCACGCTCCTTTGAAGGCTATGCGGAAGGGGGGAACTTCTGTGGTTATCCTACTCCGTTCAAAGTATTTATTTATGGCGAGTTTGATGCGGATGCCGTCGTAAGCGGCGTCTGGAAGGGGGAGCGCCTGATCCCAGGCGGAACCTTTGTGGAGGGAAGCGGTTCCGGCCTGTATTTCTCCTTCCGCAAGGGTACGGCACCCCTTCAGTACAAGTTTGGGATTTCGTATGTGTCCGTGGAGAACGCCAAGGAGAATCTTCGGACGGAGAATCCCGGTTGGGATTTCGACGCCGTACGAGCAGCTGCAGAGCGGGAGTGGAACCGTTGCCTTTCCAAGATAGAAGTGGAGGGAACGGATCCTCTCCGGAAGGTGCAGTTCTACACGCATCTGTACCATGCCTATATGTTCCCGACTACGTTCAGTGATGTCAACGGGGAATATCCGGGCTCAGACTTCCAGATCCACAGAAGCCGTCGGGTCAGTTATACCAATTTCAGCAATTGGGATACGTATCGTACGCAGATTCAGCTGCTTGCCATGCTGGAGCCGGAGATCGCTTCCGATATCGTTGTCTCTCATCAGGAGTTTGCCCAGCAAGCAGGGAATGCCTTCCCACGTTGGGTGATGGGCAATGTCGAGACAGGTATCATGCAGGGCGATCCCAGTTGTATCCTGATCGCCAATGCCTGGGCTTTCGGAGCGCGGGATTATGACCCGAAACCGATCTTTGAGATCATGCGTCACGGAGCGGATACGCCCGGGGTCAAGTGTCAACAGATTGAGGTTCGCCCCAAACTGAAAGAGTATCTGGAGAAAGGTTATACCAATGCCTCCCTCCAACTGGAATACACTTCGGCAGACTTCGCGATCAGCCGTTTTGCCATCGACGCCTGCAACGATGCCTTTGCCGGACCGGCTTATCTCGAGCGCAGCCGCAGTTGGAAAAATTTGTTCAATCCGGAGACCCGGTGGCTGCAGTGCCGGGATGAGGAGGGCAACTGGCGGCCGTTCTCGAAGAGTTGGGCCGATTATGACGAGGCATCATACCAAGCCTATTACTGGATGGTTCCGTACAACATCAAGGGTCTGATCGATCTGCTGGGTGGCAACGAGGCTGCGATCGAGCGGCTGGACGAGCATTTTGCCGGCAGGCTGGATGGCTCTCCTTTCGACGATTACTTTGCGGGCGGCAACGAGCCCAGTTTCCATATCCCTTGGGTGTACAATTGGACCGGGCGGCCGGACAAGACCTCGCTGATGATCCGCCGGATCTTGAATGAACTCTACTCAACGGCGGCGGATGGGGTTCCGGG
>JAEEGL010790322.1_pt1 | contig 14091 bp, 12 predicted proteins | sample 9134231 | NCBI WGS metagenome assembly JAEEGL01 (sample SAMN16246548, study PRJNA631951) | gut metagenome | biome: gut microbiome; feature: rumen; material: fiber-attached | host: Bos | place: Iran: Karaj | collected 2018-10 | reverse complement strand
ATAGTATTTTCATGGTGCATAGCATTCTTTGAATACTGCTGCCAGGTACCCGCCAACAGAATAGGCTTCGAAGGCAACGGCGGACCATTCTCACTAGTACAGCTGAAAGTGGTGCAGGAATGCATCTCGCTGATAGTGTTTGTGATAATCGCCGACCTGATGTTCCAGGGTGAGCACCTGCATTGGAACCACGCCCTCGCATTCCTGTTCATCATCATTGCGGTGTATTTGGTGTTTATGAAATAACGGTTAAAGGTTAAGGGTTAAAGGTTAAGGGTTAAAGGTTAAGGGTTAAAGTAATTATGCATTATGCATTATGAATTCTGAATTGACTACCCTCGAACGGCGGATAAGGGAACGCTTCGTAAAGGCGTTCGCCACCTACCACCTGCTGGAAGACGGCGACCACGTGCTCGTGGGACTGTCGGGCGGCAAGGATTCGCTGTGCCTCCTCGAGATGCTGGCACGAAGGGCAAAGATAGACCATCCACGCTTTCAGGTCGAGGCACTCCATGTGCGCATGGAGAACATTGCCTACGAGACCTCAACCGAATACCTGGAGCATTTCTGTCAGGAACTCAACGTGCCCATACATATTAGGACCACCAGTTTCTCCTCCACCCCCGAACTGAGGAGCAAGCCCGCTTGCTTTCTGTGTTCATGGAACAGGAGGAAGGTGATGTTCAATCTGGCGCAGGAGCTGGGGTGCAATAAGATAGCCCTTGGTCACCATCAGGACGACCTGCTGACCACCACGCTCATGAACCTCATTTATCAGGGACGTTTCGACACTATGCCTGCCCTGCTCAAGATGAGGAAGATGCCGCTGAGCATCATACGGCCGCTGTGTATGGTGGAGGAAAGTGACATCATCCGCTATGCGGAGTTGCGGGGGTATGAGAAGCAAGTGAAGCGCTGTCCTTATGAGCACGACACCAACCGCACGGAGATGGAGAAACTTTTCAGGGAGATACAACAGAAAAATCCCGACGCCCGACATTCCATGTGGAATGCCCTGAATCGGGATAATAAGCTTGTGGAAGATTAAAATCAAAAGATTGAGGTTATTTACAGCAGTGCCTCGATGCTGGCTGCTATTTCCTCTGGGGTTGAGGTGGGCTCGAAGCGCTGCACCTTACTGCCGTCCTTGGAGATGAGGAACTTGGTGAAATTCCACTTTATGTCAGGTGTCTTGGCATAGTCAGGATTGGCTTTCGACAGCAGCTCATCAAGTATCTTCGCTATGGGATGAGCGGGATTGAAGCCTGCAAAGCCTGCCTGACTCTTCAGATATGTGAAGATGGGGTGCTCATCGGGACCGTTAACGTCAATCTTCTTCATAATCTGGAATGTCACGCCATAGTTTAACTGACAGAACTGGCTTATCTCATCGTCGGTGCCTGGATCCTGCTCTGCAAACTGGTTGCATGGGAATCCGATGACAACGAGGCCCTTGTCCTTATACTGTTCATTCAACTTCTCCAAACCCTCAAACTGAGGAGTGAAACCACACTTGCTTGCTGTGTTGACAATCAGCAACACCTTACCTTCGAACTGGGCGAAATCCAGTTCCTTACCTTTGCTCGTCAGAGCCTTGAAATCGTAAATCATGTTTAGTTAAATTTAAAAGTTTACCGTTTACAGTTTACCGTTTACAGTTTCTTGCGCTCCGTAGGTGCTCAGGCGAGCAAGCTCGGAGTCCAGCTTACTATTTATTTCAGGAGTTTTTTTAGTTGTTTGTCTGTTGCATGGGGAAGGAGGCGGCGGAGGTGGTCGTACATGCGCTGGTAGGATTCAGCGGGAGTGCGGGAGCACTGGCAGGACTCTGCACCAAAGAGCTCTTCGGGCGTTGTGAGGAGAGCCCATCCGAAGCCGTATTCACGGCCGTGTTTGTCGGTGGGATATACAAAGTCTTCCGTAACGATATATGTTGACATCTGCAGGCGGCTGACATAACTGTCGAACTTACTCCGCATCTTGGGTCCGGTAAAGCCGCATGCCGCCCTGAGCTCACGCGTTATCATACTCCCATTCTCACGCAGGGTACAGAGTATGGCATCCTCGATACTTCCCTCAGCTGGCAGAGGATTTTTGCTTCTGCGCCAGTTGCACAAGTCGGGCCACCAGTCGCGGCTGATAAAGCCTGCCTTGCCTGCAAATAACTTTCCATAGACGCAGTTGCCGGTAGTGACAACGGGACTCTTCCATTCCCACAGGGGCCATTCCCATGTGCCGTCGGCAAACTGAGTGAAACGGCACTCTTCGGCCATGAGGCTTTCGGCACAGTAGCCTGGTATGCCACTGTCGAGCAAAGGCAGGAAGCCTACCTGCTGGATGTATTCTATCAGTTCAGGGCAAGAGTGGAGCATGACTAAGGGTTAGCGGTTAGCGGTTAGCGGTTAATGGTTAGCGGTTAATGGTTATCGTTTTCATTTTAAAGTCTGTCTATCTGTTTGATGCCTTTGACGGTGCGGAGTTTTTTGATGAGGGATTCGAGTTGGGCGGTGTCGTCAACGAGGATGGTGACATTGCCGCTGAAAAGGCCGTCGTGGGAAGTGATATTGATGGCACGGAGAATGAGTTTGTCCTCCTTATTTATGATACTTGAAACATTGCTTATGATGCCGATGTCGTCGTTGCCGACAAGCCTCAACGTGATTGGGTATGTGGACTCCCCTTTCCCACTCCACTTGGCCTTTACGATACGGTAAGCAAACCGCCTGCGTAACTCTGCGGCATTGGGACAGTCAAGGCGGTGTATCTTTATTCCGCCAGTGACGCTGACAAAGCCGAACACAGGGTCGCCATAGATGGGGTGACAGCAGCGTGAGAGGTGGTAGTCAACACCTGTCAGCTTGCGGTCGATAATCAGCACATCGTCCTTGACATTCTCCTGACCGAGACGCGTGGTGTCGAGCACAAAGTTCGATGCACTCTCGACCTCAACGGGACTTTGGTCATTGGCAGATGCCTGTTGGCTGTTGAGCATATCGATTACGCGGCCGGTATCGAGTTCGCCCCTTGCTATCTGCAGGTAGAAGTCGCTCGCCTCCTTGAAGCCGAACTTACGGATGATGGCATGCATCGCGGTCTCGTCAAGCTCCATTTTATGGTTCTTCAGCTTGCGTTCGAGCATCTCCCTTCCGAGGGAGCGTTCCTTTGCCTGCACATCATTCAGCGCCTGACGAATCTTTGACCTGGCATGCGACGTATTTACGATGTTAAGCCACTCACGACGCGGCACCTGACGTGAGGAGGTGAGTATCTCCACATGATCGCCGCTCCTGAGCTGCCGACGCAGAGGTACGGCACGTCCGTTGATGCGTGCGCCAGTACAGGTGTTTCCGACCTTCGAATGTATGCGGTAGGCAAAATCAAGCACCGTAGCACCTTTCGGGAATTTGTAAATGTCACCCTTGGGAGTGAATACGAAGACCTCATCATCATAGAGCTCCATCTTGAACTGGTCAATAGTGGCAGGAGTCCCTCCTTCCTCTAGCATAGAACGTATTCCTGAAAGCCAGTCGTCCATACCGGCCTCGCTCTTTACGCCCTTATACCTCCAATGGGCCGCCACACCACGTTCAGCCACCTCGTCCATACGCTCGGTACGTATCTGCACCTCAACCCATTTCTGTTCAGGACCAACGACGGTAATGTGCAGACTCTCGTATCCGTTGGTCTTGGGTACGCTGAGCCAATCCCTCAGTCTTTTCGGATTGGGCTGATACATCGACGTGACGATGGCGAAGGCCTGCCAGCACTGCATCTTCTCCTTCTCGACGGGGCTGTCGAGGATGATGCGTATAGCAAAGAGGTCATAGACGCCCTCAAAGGGACACTTCTGTTTCTTCATCTTCTGCCAGATGGAGTGTATGGATTTTGTGCGTCCTTTGATATGGAAATTCAGCCCTGCCTCCTTCAGACGCTCCTCAACAGGTTCTATGAAACGCTGTATGTAGGCATCGCGGCTGGCCTTTGTCTCGTTAAGCTTATCCTTGATGTGGTAGTAGGCATCATGCTCGGTATATTTCAGCGCCAGGTCCTCCAGCTCCGACTTCAGGCGATAGAGTCCCAGCTTATGCGCCAGCGGAGCATAGAGCGACATACTCTCTTCGCTCACCTTACGGCGCAAGGCATCCTGCTGGCTGTCGCGTATCTGACGCATCAGGTTCAGGCGATCGGCTATCATGATGAGGATAACACGCACATCCTCTGCCAAAGACAGGAGGAGGTCGCGGAAATTCTCAGTCTCGACGACGCCATTCTTACTATAAAGTTGGCGAATCTGCTCCAGCCCACGCAGAATGCGCGCCACAGACTCTCCGAAGCCATTCCTCTCGTCCTCACTGAGATAAGGAGCTATAGGCATGAGCATTATGGCAATGACAGAATCGCGCCTGACGCCTATCTCGCTGACGGCAAGACGGGCTGTCTCCAGACTCATCAGTATGGGGTTGAGTCCGAAGTCATCGCTCTGTATGTGTCCGAGGCTGGCGGCATGGGTGAGAAGCTGCTTCACCCTTCGCACATCGTCCTGCTGCAGGGTGTCGCCAATCTCCCGACGCAGCTGTCGGTAGAGCTTTACAACCTTTTTCAGAAAATCCTGTTCCATTTGATGCCGGTTTCCCTCTCTTTCCTATAGATAAAGATATTGATGATGATATGCATCAGCGTAAACAGCATTATGTCCATAACGACCATGAGGGTCTGGGACAGTGTTGCTGCCACGAAATAGTTGACTATAATAAACCCTATCGAAAGGAGGAATATCGTTATCATTGTCATGTGCGGACTCAATCCGGCACGCATCAGCTTATGATGGATATGGTTCTTGTCGGGCATGAATGGCGGACGGTGGTCTCTGAGGCGACTCAGCGTAACACGCGTAACGTCAAACAGCGGAATGATCAGCGTGCTGACAGCCACCAGACCAATATTGTGCATTACAGGATTCCACACAGGGTCACGCTGCCAGAAGTGCAGAAGCAGGAAGCAGAGGGTGAAGCCCAGGGTAAGACTGCCTGCATCGCCCATGAAGGTCTTGTCCTTCTTGCCAAAGACGTTATAATAGAAGAAACCGCACATTATCCCCAGCAGAATGATGGAAAGCATCGCCCAGAAATACTGCCCCGTGATAACGAGCAGGTAGGTAATGCATATCAGCGAGATGATGCTGAGTCCTGACGACAAGCCGTCGATACCGTCGATGAGGTTCATGGCATTGGTAACATAGACCACAGTGAGTATTGTCAACGGCATACCGCACCACCAAGGTATCTCATTGAGAAAGAACACATAAGACAAATCAGCCACCCAAAGGCCTGCTATACATAACAACACGCTGGCAAACAACTGGATGGCGAACTTCATCTTATAGGGTACCCTCTTGATATCGTCGAACAGTCCTACGGCAAACAGCAGCATGCCGCCGGCAATATAGGCCATGAAATGTTCCAGTTCCATACCCCCTCCCACTCTTTTGTACACACCAAGACGCATCATGACGACAACGATAATCGTGAGTGTTGACATCATAATGGGCATAAACATAGCGCCGCCAAGGCGCGGAATGGGAAGTTTGTGGACCTTGCGATTATCGTCCGGAAGGTCGTATAATTTCAGTTCGTGGGCAACTCTTACAATTTGCGGAGTCACAAGAAGTGTCAAAATCAATGCAATGCCAAAGGCCAATATAAGGATTAAGGTAATATCTGTCATACAATAAATAAACGAAAATGTCGTTCCTTTATTGTATGGAGAACGGTGTAAAAACGCTATCTAAAGCAAGAATAGGTCTTTTCGGCGGTTCCTTCAATCCCATTCACAACGGACACATAGCCATAGGCCGATGGATGCTTGAGCACAAGCATCTTGACGAGGTATGGTTTATGGTCAGCCCGCAGAACCCCCTGAAGGTCGGAAGAAGATGTCCCAGTGCCGAAGAGCGTTTTAACATTGTAGCAGAGGCGTTGGAGAATGAGCCTGGACTCGTGGCCTGCGACTATGAGCTACACCTTCCAAAGCCGTCATACACCTGGAATACCCTGAAACACCTGTCGGAAGACTATCCCCAGAATGACTTCATTCTGCTTATGGGTGGGGACAACTGGAAGCGCTTCGAGAGATGGTGGCACTGGAAAGACATCATCTGGCAATATGAAACAGGTATCTTTCCACGTAATGGAGAGATACCTGTCTCGTCAACTATGATAAGGGAGATGCTCGCCAAAGGCGAGGACATCTCACCGTATGTTCCTAAAACTGTTGTCCGGCACTACCAAACCTCTTGCCTTCCTTGACGATTACCAGATTTCCTTTTTCTATAAACTTATAGGACTTCTTGACTGGCTGCGCCTGCGCCTCAGCCTCAACCTTCTCTACTGTTGTAGGCTTTTCGCCTGAAGTGGCCATGATGGGGAACGGCATAGTGCCTGGACGGAAGTTGTTCTCGATATAGACAACGTTGTTTCCGCTGTACTGCACAAGGATGCTTGTGCCCTCGGCATAGAGGCCGTAGTCTTTGTCTATGCCCGTTGAGGTCTTGAAGTGGAAGGTGATGCCATCATTGCTATAGTCCCTGAAGTAGCCGCCCTTCTCCTCGTCGTAAACAAGGCCCTTGACAGTATATGTGCCAACGGTAAGGTCGCCCATAGGAGTACCAGAAAGGCTGTAGGTTGGGAACTCAATGTCAACCTTCTCCGTTTCATCCTCAACATACTTGCGCAATTTGTAAGTCTCACTGCCGGCTGTAGCATAATCGGTACCTGCAACATTGACGGTAATAGGCTTGCTGACAGACTTCACATAGAATGCCGCATCCATATTATAGGTAATCGCCATCGGCATAGCTCCATAAGTGAACACCGCCTTAAGGGTGAACTTGTTGGCTGTGTGGTAGTAACGTGCCTGGAGCGATGAACCCGTAATCTGCTTCTCCTGACCGTCAGTACCGATGGTCGTAGCGGTGAAGCTGTCGGCATTCCACTCGAAATACATATTAGGATAGGTGCCAACCATAGTGTATGACAGCCCATCAATGGTGAATGACTTTATCACCATTTCCGGAGTATAGACAATGTCAGGAATGGTGATCTTGTCGTAAGTTCCCGCCTGGGAGTTTCCCAACTCCACCAAAAGGGTATCGTTTTTTTGTTCTCCGCTAGCTGCTGTCACGCTGAAATCTGCATCACCCACAAAATACATACCACCATGCATCTGTGCGAATGTCATGTTTGTCATCATCAGGGCAGCAAAAAATGTAAAAATTTTCTTCATTTCGTTGAATTTTTGTGTTTAATGTTATATTTTAACGATAAAAATCGGGTGCAAAGGTACAAAAAAGTATTATATTTCAAAATACTTAATTGTTAGTATTTCAATTTTCAATAAAAAATTGTACCTTTGCAGCACAATTTTGACCAAAGAGGAGAGTGGAGAGCATAAAATTGAAGATTATTACACAGAAAAATGAGAAATCTACTCTTTTTTATCGCAATAGTAGTTATGGCAGGCAGCTGCACTCAGGATAATGTCCATATGCCAGAAACGACTGTCGATACAATTATGGTGACAAAGCATGATACGGTACGCATCCCTGATGCGAACCAGCTTCTCTATCTCGGCAACAACCAGGTTGTTGTTGGCGGAAGCTTTACATATAATGCCACCATCCTTTATAAGATTACCAAGGACAGCGAGAAGAACACCCTCACTGTGGCGGTTCCGGAATACGAACTGCCCTCTACTGCCATTGGTGACCTCATAATCGGGAAATATACTATTGAAGACATTCCTTACGACGAAACCCGCGCTGCATATTATAAGGAGTATGCTGACGGTACGCTGTCAATGCATTTCAAGTCCAGCACAGGCATCGACAATGACTATGTCTTCAACAACAACACCATAACGACGAGCATTGAGATAAAGTTCAGCGGCCTTACAGCCGACATTCTCAACAACTACAGCATCGGTAACATGCCGATGCCTATCTGCACTACATTCTCAGGAAAACAACAGTAAGAAATGCTCAATCTGAAAAAGCAACACTTCGCTATCTTTCTTCTGCTATGGGTTTTTCTGAGCAGTTGTAATGGCATCATGTCAGGCATCTACGACGAGCCTGAGGACGAGACAACTGATGAGATTGTCTTCGGCTTCAATGGTCCGGCAGATGCTACTCGATATATCCTGAAGCTCAATGCCACGAGTTTCACGCAATGGATATATGTTGACCTGCACGACAAGACGCTGACGGTAAAGGAGATTCCCGATACCCTGAGCCTCACAGGCAAGTGGGACGGCAGAACACGCTGGGAACTCGACAGCGTCAGGGGAGAGAAATACATTTTTATGCGCGATATAAAGGTTGCGGCTCAGGAGGATGCTGACAACTGGGACTTAGCCATACACCATTTTGACGTAAAGACCAACAATGGCGCCGTATATGAGACGCCGTATTCTTCCATTGATGACGCCCTGAACCATACCGACGCGATAAAGGCCGCAACATTCGCAGGTGACGAATGGACTTCCCATCAGTGCATCGTCGATATGACCTATATGATGAGTTGGAAAATATGGTTCATCGGCAGTTATGTCAATCCTGTCCTGACACGCTGGGTAACAATGGACTTCTCTACCCCACCGCCGAAATATTCTGTTTCCAACAGGGTCTATGCCCTGCGCATGAGCGACGGCACCTATGCCGCACTGTTCCTCGACAAGTATTACGACACGTTAGGCCAGAAGGGCATTCTGACCATCGACATAAAATATCCTCTTTAAATGACGCGATTACTTTTTATATTCCTGACTCTCTTTGCCGCAGTGCCCTGCATTATGGCCGATGAAGTTGCAGACTCCTTGCAACTCGATCAGGTTGTGGTGACAGGTACGCGTACTCGCAAGCTGATGAAGGACACACCAATACAGACGCGAGTCATCACGACGGAGGATATTCAGAGAAGCGACGCTACTGACATTGCAGACCTACTGCAGCAGGAACTGCCCGGCGTTGAGTTTGCTTACGCCATGAACCAGCAGGTGAACATGAATATGTCAGGCTTCTCCGGCCAGAATGTGCTCATCCTCATCGACGGTGAACGCCTTGCCGGCGAGACAATGGAGAATACCGACTTCACACGCCTTAATATGAACGATGTTGATCATATCGAAATCATAAAGGGTGCTGCCTCTGCCCTCTACGGTTCCAATGCCGCAGGCGGCGTCATCAACATCATCACCAAAGAGGCCAACAGACCCTGGATGCTGAATGTCAATGCCCGCTGGGCCGACCATAAAGAACAGCGCTACGGTGGACTGTGGGGACTTCGCAAGGGGCAGTTCAACAACACGGCAAGTTTTCAATTTACCGACATCGACACCTACATGGTATGTGCCGACATGAAGGACGACTGCGAATACCGTAATGTCTATGGGCGCAGAACTCTTAACATCAAGGACAAACTGGTGTGGCGGCCTCTTGACAATCTGAAAGTCACAGGTCATGCAGGATATTTCTTCCGTCAGGGAAAAGAAAGTCCTGAAATTCCCAACCGCTACCGCGACTTCTGCGGAGGCCTCAAGGGCGAATGGAACATCTCTTCCGCCGACTACCTGGAGCTGGCATATAACTTCGACCAGTACGACAAGTCCGACTATTACAAGGAATACAAAAAGGACATCCGCGACTATTCCAATGTGCAGAACAGGGTTCGCACCCTCTTCAACCACAGTTTCGCCTCCGGCATCCTCACCGTCGGTGGTGACTATATGCGCGACTACCTCCTCTCCTATCAGTTCGACAACGGCCGCTCCTACAGGCAATATACAGGTGATGTCTTTGCCCAGTATGACTGGAACATCAACAAGTACTGGGAACTTATCGGCGCAGGTCGCTGGGACTATTTCTCTGATGACCACACCTCTCATCTGACAGGCAAGCTCGGTTTCCGCTACAATTACGAGAACTTCACCCTTCGCGGCGGCTATGCCGGAGGTTTTCGCGCTCCTACGCTGAAGGAGAAATATTCACAGTTCTTGATGGTGGGCACGCTCTATGTTTATGGCAACGAGAACCTCAAGTCCGAGAAGTCACACAATTTCAATCTCGGAGCGGAATACACTACGGGGCAGTATAACTTCACCCTCAGTGCCAACTACAACATCGTCAACGACAAGATTTCCACCCACCTGCCACAGATTGATGTAGAGAAACAGCGTAACTACATACAATACATCAACATCTCAAGAATGCACGTCTTCGGCATCGAGGCTACAGCCCAGTCACAATGGCAGATGGGCGACGGCTCCGTGATAGGTGCCCGTATAGGCTACTGCTATACCCACGAACAGGTGCGCGACGGCAGCGCCAACCAGTATGCTCCTGCCCGCCCCCACTCGATCAATGTTCGTGCCGACTGGGACAAGAAATGGAACAGCTGGTACTCCACCAACCTATGTATTTACGGACGCTATCTCTCGTCACTTACCTATACTAAGATGCAGATGGCACCGCCTTTCCAACTCTACGACATCGACTGCGAGGGTTACTCTATCTGGAAGGTGCAGCTCACCAACCGTTTCCGCGACGCCTTCAGCGTAAACATCGCTCTCGACAACATATTCAACTACGCCCCCAAGCATTACCTGTACAATTCACCCACTACCTTGGGCATCAACCTCATGGTTGGAGTGTCAATAGACATCGACAGGTTTTGATTTTGACTTGCGCCCAATAGCCCATGACAAAGGAACTCCAGATACGCGTCACCCCGCAGGTGGCATACAGCGAGCAGAATATTGCCGACTATGTAAGTCGCGAGATAGGCATCGACAGACGCACAATCACACATGTGCGTGTGCTTAAGAAAAGTATCGATGCCCGCCAGCGACAAATATACGTCAACCTCACCCTTCGCATATACATCAACGAAGAACCTGCCGACGAAGCCTACGTCAGGACTGAGTATCCTGATGTTTCAAAGGCTCCGCAGGTGATTGTTGTCGGCGAAGGTCCATGTGGTCTCTTTGCTGCGCTAAGACTCATAGAGCTAGGACTGCGTCCCGTCATACTGGAGCGTGGCAAGGATGTTCGAGAAAGAAAGAAAGACCTGGCACTGATAAAGTCGCAGCAGCGTGTTGACCCCGAGAGCAACTATTGCTTCGGCGAGGGCGGCGCAGGAGCCTATTCTGATGGTAAGTTATATACCCGTTCCAAGAAACGCGGCAGCATAGAGAAGATTCTGAATGTCTTCTGCCAGTTCGGAGCAAGCACCTCTATTCTCTCCGATGCCCACCCCCATATCGGCACAGACAAACTGCCCCGTGTGATAGAAAATATGAGGAAGCAGATACTGGCATCAGGAGGAGAGGTTCACTTTCAGACAAAGATGACAGAACTGCTGATAAAAGACGGTAAAGTACAGGGCGTTGTGGCGGAGGTGAAAGGTCAAAGGTCAAAGGTCAAAGGTCAAAGCGGAGATTCTTCACTCTTCACTCTTAACTCTTCACTCTTCTATGGTCCTGTGATTCTTGCCACTGGTCATAGTGCAAGGGATGTTTACCGCTATCTCTCACAGACAGACGCAAATCTTATCGAGCCCAAAGGCATTGCTGTCGGAGTGCGATTGGAGCATCCGTCGGAAATGATTGACAAGATACAGTATCACTCTTCTGCAGGCAGGGGCAAATACCTCCCTGCAGCAGAATATTCCTTCGTGACGCAGGTCGATGGCAGAGGAGTCTATTCCTTCTGTATGTGTCCAGGCGGTTTTGTGATACCTGCTGCTACGGATAAGGAGCAGATTGTCGTCAACGGCATGTCACCCAGCGACCGAAACGGCCAGTGGAGCAACTCAGGAATGGTTGTAGAAGTGCGTCCTGAGGATATCTCAGAAGAGAAAGATGCCCTGTGCATGATGAAGTTTCAGGAAGAGTTGGAGCGCATGTGCTGGCAACAGGGCAACATGAAGCAGACAGCACCAGCACAGCGCATGAGTGACTTTGTCAACGGCAGGTTGTCATACGACCTCCCAAGAACCAGCTACGCCCCAGGCGTCATCTCGTCGCCACTTCACTTCTGGCTCCCCAAGTCCATCTCCCACAGACTGCAGGAAGGTTTCAAGACTTTCGGCAAGCAGAGACACGGATTCCTCACCAACGAAGCTCTGATGATTGGCGTTGAGACACGCACCTCGGCACCTGTTCGTATCACCCGCGACCAGACAACTATGCAAAGCATAGCGGTAATGGGACTGTTCCCTGCCGGAGAGGGTGCAGGATATGCCGGCGGCATCGTCTCTGCAGCCATCGACGGTGAAAGAGCCGCAGAAATGGTTAAGGAGTTGTTAACAGAAAGGCAGGATTACTAATTCCCGTTAATATAAAGCAGGCAATATTTAAAAAAACTCAATATCACAAAAAAAAATGGAGGCAACTTATAGGCGAAACGCTTTTTTTATTACTTTTGCACTCGGAATTTAACAAAAAAGCGATTACCAAGTAGCATATTATCCATTTAAACTATAGTAATTATGAAAATTGTAAAAAGTTATCTTCTGACAGCAGCATGCGTGGTAAGCCTCGCATTTTCTGCTGGTGCATTCATTCATGCTAATGCAGCACAGCCCGCTGAACCCGCAGCTCCAGCAGTAGCAGGTCAGCCGGTAGATCTCACCTACGCAGCAGACAAGGCTCTGCCTGCTGTAGTACATATCAGATACGTCCAGAATGCCAAGACAAGGACTGTTGAGGTTGAGACAAATCCATTCGGCGATTTCTTCGATCCATTTGGATTCTTCGGCAACCCAGGACAGGGCAACGGACGCCGTCAGCAGCAGGTTCAGACTCCTAAGAAGGAGGCATCAGGTTCTGGTGTCATCATCTCTTCCGACGGCTATATCGTAACCAACAACCACGTTGTTGACGGTGCCGACGAACTGACTGTGACCCTGAACGACAACCGTGAGTTTTCTGCTACCATAGTAGGTACCGACAAGACCACCGACCTGGCTCTTATCAAGGTGTCTGCAAAAGACCTCCCTGCCCTTCCCATTGGTGACTCCGACAAGCTGAAGGTCGGCGAATGGGTATTGGCAGTAGGCAATCCCTTCAACCTTAACAGTACTGTTACCGCCGGTATCGTAAGTGCCAAGGCCCGTTCTTTGGGTGCCAACGGTGTTGAGTCATTCATCCAGACCGATGCAGCCATCAACCAGGGTAACTCCGGCGGTGCTCTCGTCAACACACGCGGTGAGTTGGTAGGTATCAATGCTATGCTCTATTCACAGACAGGCTCATACGCAGGCTATGGTTTCGCCATCCCTACTACTATTATGAATAAGGTTGTAGCCGACATCAAGCAGTATGGTCAGGTACAGCGTGCCCTGCTCGGCATCATGGGTGTTGATGCCCACAAGTGGATTGACTCACAGAAGGCACAGAACAAGGAAGTTGACCTCGGCGTAAACGAAGGTGTTTATGTTGACAAGGTTGATCCTGACGGTGCAGCAGCCGACGCAGGTCTTGAGGACGGCGACGTCATCACTTCCATCGACAACAAGAAGGTCACCAAGATGGCAGAACTGCAGGAATATATGGCAACCAAGCGCCCAGGCGACAAGATTTCCATTACCTATGTCCACAAGAAGAAGACCAAGACCTCTACCATAACACTGAAGAATGCTCAGGGCAATACTGGTGTCGTGAAGCAGGCTGACCTCGACGTTCTGGGAGCCAACTTCCGCGAGATTACCGATGAGCAGAAGGAGCATCTGAAGATTGGCTATGGCGTAGAAGTCATCAAGGTCAACAACGGTGCCCTCAAGACTGCCGGCATCACACGCGGCTTCATCATCCAGAAAGTCAACGACGAGACCGTCAAGTCCATCGACGACATCCAAAAGCTCGTGAAGGAAGCTAGCACATCAAAAGACCCAGTGCTCTACATACAGGGTGTATATCCTACAGGCAAGAAGGCATACTTCGCAGTACCGCTCGAAGAAAGCAAGTAATAATAAATAATAAGACAACAAAAAGCCCGCCAGCAATGCTGACGGGTTTTATTATTGAACTACTTAAACCCTT
>JAEEGL016007824.1_pt1 | contig 14092 bp, 10 predicted proteins | sample 9134231 | NCBI WGS metagenome assembly JAEEGL01 (sample SAMN16246548, study PRJNA631951) | gut metagenome | biome: gut microbiome; feature: rumen; material: fiber-attached | host: Bos | place: Iran: Karaj | collected 2018-10 | reverse complement strand
TGATCCTGTACGGTGATATGGACCTGACCGTGATTGACGAGAAGCCGGCGAACCGGCTGCCTGTGAAAAACGCACTCGTAAACACCGGGTATCGGTCAAACGCCTATGTGTTTATGAAAAACAGAGTCGAGGCCGGGGAGCAGGTTTATGTGATCTGTCCGATGATCGAGGATAGTGAGAACAGCGATCTTGAGAATGTGACGATCTATGCCGAGGAACTGAAGCAGGCACTTCCTCCGGCGATACGGATCGAGTCGCTTCACGGCAAGATGAAGCCCAAGCAGAAGGATGAGATCATGGAACGCTTTGCGGCACATGAGATCGATATCCTGGTTTCCACAACCGTTATTGAGGTGGGAATCGATGTGCCGAACGCGACCACGATGCTGATCGAGAATGCTGAGCGATTCGGACTGGCGGCGCTCCATCAGTTGCGCGGTCGGATCGGCCGTGGCAGTGCACAGTCGTATTGTATTTTTATGATGGGACAGGACAGCAAGGAAGCAAGAGAACGTCTGCAGATCCTGGAACGGTCCAATGACGGCTTTCATGTGGCGAGTGAGGACCTGAAGATGCGAGGTCAGGGAGATCTGTTTGGAACGTTGCAGAGTGGAGACAGGATTTTTGCCCTGGCGGATGTTTATGAAGACGCCACGATACTCGAGGCGGCTTCCGAAGAAGCGAAGAATTATTCTCTGGAAAAACTTTTTTCCGCAGAAAAAGACTTGACAAATCAAAAAGGTTCGTTCCGTGACGCGAAAAATCAAAATGAGCGATTACAGAAAAAAGTAACACAATATATGGGGGAAGTTACTCTGTGATCTACTGTGGTAGAATAAGCATATCTTTTCAATTCTTATGCTTGAAAAAAATACGATTTTATAGTAAACTAGTTAAGTAGTGTTTCACGGAGCGTTTCACGGGCGCGGCAGTAAGGAGAGATTTATGAGAGTGATTGCCGGAAAGGCCAGAAGAATTCCACTGATCGCACCGCCCGGAGATGATACGAGACCTACGACGGACCGAATCAAGGAGACGCTTTTCAACATCCTTCAGGATGATCTGTACGATTGTCGGTTCCTCGATCTTTTTGCCGGATCCGGTGGGATCGGAATCGAAGCACTCAGTCGGGGAGCGTCGCATGCGGTGTTTGTTGAGACCGACCGGAACGCGGTTCGATGCATCAAAACCAATCTGGAAAAGACAAAGCTTGCCGATCAGGCAGATGTGAGAGCGACCGATGTGGCCGTGGCGATCGCGGCGCTCGGACGGGAGGGGAATCCGTTCGATATCATTTTTGCGGATCCGCCGTATCGAAAAGGCTATGAGGCGAGGCTGCTTCGACTGCTTTCGGATTCGCCTTTTGTTTCGGAGGACACGCTGATCATTATTGAAAGTGCGATCGAGACGGAGCCTGATTATGTTGATGAGTCGATGTATGAGGTTGTCCGTGTTAAGGATTATAAGTCGAATCGGCATATTTTTTTGAAACGATTATAACCTGTATAGGTTCAGAATATTTTTTAGGAGGAGACAGATGAACGCATCAAAAATCGAACAGACAATTGAGGATATCTACAAGTATCTGGACACCTGCAAGCCGTCCAGGATCTACAACAACAAGGTTTCGGTGGACAAGGACGAGTTGATGGATCTTCTGGAGGAGTTGCGGCTTTCCGCGCCGGATGAGATTCGGAGATACCAAAAGGTTATCACCAATCGCGACGATATCCTGAATGATGCGCAGAAGCGTGCGGAGACGATGCTTTCGCAGGCACAGGCAAAGACGAATCAGCTTCTCGATGAGAGCGAGATTATGCAGGCGGCCTATACACGTGCTGAGGAGATCATGCGCGAGGCAAACGAGGAGGCGACGATGCTTCTTGAGCAGGCGCAAAGGGAGAGCGATGAACTTCGTCGTGGTGCACTTGCTTATACCAATGATCTGCTGGCGGATGCCAAGCTTCATATTCAGCAGGCGATGAAGGATTCCGATGCAGTTCATCAGCGATATCAGGATGCGTTGAAGCAGAGTGCTTCGATCATTGAGGGGAATCAGAATGAGTTGATGGCTCAGCTCGGCGGGACGGCAAATCAGAGTTCGGCCGGTGCGCATAATACAGCGGTAGAACCAAATAACAATCAGGAAATTCAGTTAGAGCCTGCACCGAACAAGACCGAGACATTGGAGCTTGATGAGGATGCCTTCCTGAAGGAAGACTTGTGATTTGGATTAACACGACAATAATAATCTTGGAGGATTTGACATGAAAGTATTGGTAATAAACTGCGGCAGTTCATCTCTGAAATATCAGCTGATCGATTCTGAGACCGAGGAGGCTTTGGCTGTCGGCTTATGTGAGCGTATCGGTATCGACGGAAGACTGAATCATACTCCGAAAAAGACCGGCGAGAAGGTCGTGATCGAGCGCGATATGCCGGATCATGAAGTGGCAATCGGTATGGTGATCGACGCGTTGATCGATCCGGAACACGGCGTGATTTCGTCACTTGAGGAGATCGATGCGATCGGACATCGACTCGTGCATGGTGGTGAAAAGTTTACAAAGTCCGTGATCATTGACGATGAGGTCATCAAGGGCGTGGAAGAGGTCAGCCCCCTGGCACCGCTGCATAACCCGGCTAACCTGATCGGTGTTCGCGCCTGTGAGGCAAAGCTTCCGGGTGTACCGAATGTTGGCGTTTTTGATACCGCGTTTCATCAGACGATGGAGCCGGTTGCGTTTATGTACGGTCTGCCGTATGAGTATTATGAAAAATACCAGGTTCGCCGTTACGGCTTCCACGGAACCAGTCACAGCTTTGTTTCCAAGCGGGCGACTGAGATTTTGGGGCTTGATCCGAACCATTCCAAGATCATCGTTTGTCACCTGGGGAACGGTTCCAGTGTGTCGGCAATCGAGAACGGTAAGGTGGTTGACACCAGCATGGGGATGACGCCGATGGAAGGATTGATCATGGGAACCCGTTGCGGTGACATGGACCCGACAATTGTAGAATACCTGGCACATTGCCTGAATAAGTCGCTGGAAGAAGTGATGACCATCCTGAACAAGGAATCCGGCGTATACGGACTGTCCGGTGGCGTTTCCAGTGATTTCCGCGATCTTGAGGCGGCAGCGAATGATGGAAATAAAAAGGCGGAGCTTGCGATCGAGGTGTTCAGCTATCGTACAGCAAAGTACATCGGTGCGTATATCGCGTCGCTGAATGGCGTTGATGCCATCGCTTTCACCGCGGGCCTCGGCGAGAACAACGGTGTGGTTCGTGACCAGATCATGGCACACTTCGGTTATATGGGAATCACGATCGACCCGGAGAAGAATAAGATCCGAGGCGAGGAGACCGTGATCTCCACACCGGATTCCAAGGTAAAGGTTATCGTCGTTCCGACAAATGAGGAACTGGCAATCTGTCGTGAGACAGTAGCACTTGTTAAGTGACATCAGGGAGGCACAGGAGACTGTGTCTCCTTTCAGATTTGTTTGAATCCATAAAGAGAGAAAGAAACCGTAAACGCAGATAGCTTGGGAGGTTATGATGCAAAAGAATTTGAAAGGAATGTACCGTCGATGTGCGTTGGGATTGACGCTTTCGCTGGTTTTGGGGATTTCGGCCCCGCCGGTGACCGTATCGAACGCGGACACGAAAAAAACCGTGACCGTGAAGTCGAAGATTGAACTCAGCAAATCAAAGATGACGGTTTATGTCGGCAAGACGAAAAAGCTGACGATGGAAAATGCGGATAAAAAGGTAATGTGGTCGATGGACGCGGACGCGGACAGTCTGATCAAGTTCAAGAAAAAGACGGACCAGACGGTTACGATCAAGGGATTGAAGAAGGGAGAGGTGACCGTATTCGGAACGGTGGAAGGTAAGACCTATTCCTGCGTCGTAAAGGTAAAGAAGGCGGCGGCTACCGCTACACCGAAAGTAACCGCAACACCGAAGGCGACGAAGAAGCCAAAGGCTACGGCAACACCGAAGGCGACGAAGAAGCCAAAGGCTACGGCGACACCGAAGGCGACGAAGAAGCCAAAGGCAACCGCAACACCGAAGGCGACGAAGAAGCCAAAGGCAACCGCAACGCCGAAAGCGACCAAGAAGCCGAAAGCAACCGCAACACCGAAGGCGACGAAGAAGCCGAAGGCAACCGCAACGCCGAAGGCGACCAAGAAGCCGGCAGCTACGGCAACCCCCAAAGCAACAGCAACCCCAAAAGCAACCGCAACGCCGAAAGCAACGACAACGCCGAAGGCAACAACCAAACCGAAGGCAACGGCTACGCCGACTTATACCAAGGCTCCGAAGATTGTTGTGGATGAGAGCATGGTTTCGATCGGACACGCGTCGATCAATGAAAAGGCCGGAATCAAAAACGGTATTCCGGGTGATCAGACCGGCAGAGAGGTGTATATCAAAGCCTGGTACAAGAACGGTTGGAACAAGATGGTTCGCTGCAATGATGAAAAGGTGGCCGATCTGATGGCCAAGGCGATGGAGCAGGCATGCGCCAATGATAATATCGGATACGCTCAGGACAAGCGAAACACCAGCTTCAACGAGGCGAAGAAGGTGGATTGGGTGTTGAAAAAGATCAAGACACCGTGCGAGGCGGATTGTTCATCGCTGATCCGTGTATGCGTAAACTGTGGATACTATGCGTACAACAAAACCTTGCCGTTCCCGAATGCGAATGATACGTTCTATACCGGGAATATGGCCAAAATGCTGAAAAATACAGGCTTGTTCACGGTCTATACCGACAAGAAGTACCTGGATAACAGTGATAATCTGAAACGGGGAGATATCCTTGTCGCGGAGGGCCATCATACGGTGATGGTATTAAAGGACAGTCCGGCCAAGAAGTAGGTATTTTTGAGAATAATTCTCCGAATTGAAAAAACTGCTTGACAATACGGACACATACCTATATAATAGGTCAAGTGAGCGTTTCTATGCGAAATGAATGTTTCCATATGAAACGCGTATGAATGATTAAGAGAGCCCTGTTTCGACGGGCTTTGAAGTAAGACTGGAGTAAGGAGGTGTAACGACATGAGTATCTGTCCTAAGAATAAATCATCCAAGGCACGCAGAGATAAGCGTAGAGCGAATTGGAAGATGTCTTCAGCTACGCTGGTTAAGTGCAGCAAGTGTGGAGCTCTGATGGTTCCGCATCGCGTATGCAAGAACTGCGGCAGCTACAACAAGAAAGAGATCATCTCAACGGAGGCTGAATGAGCCTCGATGTAACAAGCGCCCTTCGGGGCGTTTTTTTTGTGAAAAATCGGAACATCAGAGGATAACGGCGGCGCGGACAGAGGGAGGAACGTTCCCTCTTTTTTTACGTAGCAGTTGGCCGCGGTCGCGGGTATACGGTGATCCTTGTCGACGAAGGAACCGACGCTTTTGTGGACAGCCATGTCTTCGTCCGGAAGGTAGAAGTAGTTCTTGTAGTCGGAAAAATAGTGGCAAAGCGTCCCGGCGTAGAGCGGGATGCGAAGGGTAAACGTATCCTTTTCGCATGTAATCTCGGAGTTTTCGCCTGCCGCGTAGCGAAGCGCGAACGGGTAGGTCAGACCATCCGGCAGCGTATCGGTGTAGACAGCTTCGGTTTCAGAAAGCGTGAGTTCGGGCTCGTTCGTCCGATGTCCGGTATAGAGTAAAAGCTGACCGGCCAGGCAGGTGCCGACCAGATCATCATGGTTGTGTGAGAGCAGCGAGGCGCACAGATTCTCGCGCGTCTCATCGTGATGCGCATATTTTTCCTGCATATACTCAGTATAGATCCGGATACATTCCTTTCCGGAGAAGTCCTGTCCGCGATCAAATCCGAGGAGCTTTTCCATTGTAACAAGCTTGAGGTTTTCTGTTTGAAAAATATTGGCGCCTTTGCGGCCGGCATCCCGGTTGGTTTTCTTGCAAAAACGGCTGATTTCACGATAGAGATCGAGACTTTCCACCTTCAAGAAGGGATCGGGACGACCGTGCTCAATGTATTTTCTTGTGAGATACGGGATGTCAAAAGTGGTTCCGTTGTAGTGGATAACGACCTCGCAATCAGTCAGCGCCTCGGCAAAAGCGTCAAGAAGGGTTGCTTCGCTGACATAATCATCGGCAAACCATTGGGTGATTTCCATGTGATCATCACGGATAAAAGCGGCCCCAATCAGGTAGACATTGGAAACCTTTGGTGAAAGCCCGGTGGTCTCGATATCAAAAAAACAGGCCTTTTCCGGCACGCAGGGAAGCAGACATCCGATCTGTGATACGATGTCCGGCTCAAGCGGGAGTGTATTGGTGAAAATCTTCATGGCGCGCCTCCGATTACAATATGTAGTATTTTTTTTATCATATCATACATTTTAGGGTAGCGCAATCGAAAATTATATGTTATACTATCTCTGTATGTGAATGAAACCGGCTGCCGTCTGTGTAAAATCACGGTGGCGGCTGATACGGAGGAAGACAGGAATGCCGACGAAGCGAGACAAGAATATCAAATGGCGTGATCATAGGCGGCTCGTCCATCTTCGCGGAATGGAGGGGCGCGTGGAAAGCTCCCGTAGTGGGTTTATCCGTGCCTGCGTGATCGCGTTACTGGTAATTTTGCAGTTTGGTATCATTATTACGATACCGATTCTGTTGGGGCAGTTTTCCTCACTCTTTTTCCTGGTTATGGAAGGCTGCGGGATTCTCGCTATTCTGATACTGACAAACAGCAGTCGCAGCATGTCCTATAAGTTTGGATGGCTGTCTATCTGCGTTGTGCTGCCAATCGCCGGGATCGTGATGTTTTTTATGTTCGGACGTGTCGGCAAGTCGAATCCGCTGAATCGACAGATTGAAGATCGCTTTATGGAGGTGGATTCCCATCAGATCCGGTATCCTGAGGTGTCGGGGATGTTCCGGCGCAAGCACCCGGTATCGTCCCGTATGTCTGCCTACATGGATGCGGAGGGATCGCCTCTTTGCAAAAATAATGAAGTCAAGTACTTCGAGATGGGTGAATTGGTTCTCGACGATATTTTTGAAAAATTGGAAAACGCGAAGCGGTTTATTTTTCTGGAATTCTTTATCGTGGCCGAGGGAGCACTCTGGGATAAGCTGCACGAGCTGTTGCTTCGCAAGAGAAGCGAAGGTGTCGAGATTCGCTTTATGTTTGATGACTTCGGGGCGTTGATGCGTACGCCGACGAGCTTTGCTTCGAATCTGAGAGCGGAAGGGATCGATGTGGTCGTTTTTAACCCGATCAGCCGCTATATGAATAAGCTGTATATGAATTTCCGTTCGCATCAGAAGATCATCGTTGTGGATGGAGAGTACGCGTATACGGGCGGCTTCAACATCGCGGACGAATACGCGAATCTGATCGAGCGATTCGGTGTCTGGAAGGATGCGGGAATCCGTGTGTCCGGAGATGCTGTCTGGGGAATGACGCTGGCGTTTCTGGAAATGTGGAAGGCAAGTGTGCCACGCGAAGAGATCCATTATGAGCGTTATAAGTCCGATAAGATGTCGCCGAAAAATGACGTGTATTGCCATGTGCTGCGTGACGGGCCGGCTTTGGGGCCGAGGAGCTTTTTCGCGACGATGTATAAGCAGATGATCCAGTTCGCGGAGCGTAAACTCTATGTGACAACGCCGTATCTGATCCTTGAGGATAACCTGATCGAGGCGTTGATCGAGGCGAAGGCGCGTGGGGTGGATGTGCGGATCATCACGCCGAACATCCCGGACAAAAAGCGTGTGAAGATGATGACGGAGTACAACTACGGTGTTTTGCTTAAAAATGGGATCCGGATTTATGAATACACGCCCGGCTTTATCCATACAAAGGTGATCATGAACGAGCATTGTGCGATCGTCGGCACCGTGAATATGGATTATCGGAGCTTCTATCTGCATTACGAAAACGGTATCTGGGTTTATGATATGCAGTTTCTCGGAAGCGTGGAGAGCGATATCAGTGAGACGATTCGCGTGAGCCATGAGGTTTCGTATGAGGAGTGGCGGAAGAGACCGCGCCTTAGAAAACTGGCGCAGTTTGTTCTCAAGGTGTTTGATTCGCTTGTTTAGTGTAGTTGTTATGCGGTTACGGGCGTTGTTGCTTTCACCCGCCGACATGTAGTGAAGTTGGTTTTTCTGGGAAAAACTCCGTGTGGAGGAACGTTTTATGATAGGATATATCAAGGGAACGATTGATAGTATTTTTGAAAACTATGTATGGTTAGATAACAATGGTGTCGGGTATGAGATCTTCGTACCTGCGTCGGAACTGGATCGGATGCCGCACGCGGGCGAAGAAGTAAGACTATATACCTACCTGCATGTGCGTGAGGACGCGATGCAGCTGTATGGTTTTTTGACAAGAGATGCCTGTGACTTTTTCAAGATGCTTATCACGGTAAGCGGTGTCGGGCCGAAAGCCGGTCTTTCGATCCTGTCAACGCTCGATGTTGACGCGCTTCGTTTTGCGATTCTCGCCGAGGATTCCAAGGCGATAGCCAAGTCGCCCGGTATCGGTAAAAAGACAGCCGAGAAGATTGTTCTTGAGTTGCGGGATAAGATCGATTCCGATGACTTCCTTTCGCCTGACGGAGTGGCCGCACCGGGTTCGGCCGGCGGAGCGGTTACGGCGGATACCTCATCCGATGCCGCCAGGGACGCGATCGAGGCTCTCGTCGCGCTCGGATACAGTTCTTCCGATGCCATGCGAGCGGTCAAGAGCGTCGTGGCCCTGAATGCGGATGCAGATACCGAGAGCATCTTGAAAAATGCGTTGAAAACGATTTGATAGCAGTGAGCTTAAGAGTAGAGGTTAAAGATGGAAAAACGTGTGATATCCACCGAGCTGATCGAAGAAGACTATAAGATCGAAAACAGCCTTCGTCCCAAACTTCTCGCCGAATATGTCGGTCAGAAGAAAGCGAAGGAAACATTGAAAATCTATATTGATGCCGCCAAGGCGCGTGGCGAGGCGCTTGATCACGTTCTGCTTTACGGTCCTCCGGGGCTTGGCAAGACGACACTCGCGCAGATTATCGCCAATGAGATGGAAGTCGGGATCAAGATCACGTCGGGACCTGCGATCGAAAAGCCGGGTGATATGGCTTCGATTCTGAATAATCTCAACGAAGGAGATATCCTTTTTGTTGACGAGATCCACCGCCTCAACCGTCAGGTGGAGGAAGTGATGTATCCGGCGATGGAGGATTTCGGCATTGACATCGTGATTGGCAAGGGGCCGGCTGCCAGAAGTGTCCGACTCGATTTGCCGCATTTTACTCTGATCGGTGCGACGACGAGAGCCGGTATGCTGACAGCACCACTCAGAGATCGTTTTGGTGTGATCCACCGATTGGAGTTCTACGACGAGAAGGAACTTGCCGAGATCGTGATCCGTTCGGCGCGTGTTCTGAAGGTTCCGATCGACGAGGAGGGTGCGATGGCGATCGCGCGCCGCTCGAGGGGAACACCGCGTATCGCCAATCGTCTTTTGAAACGGGTACGAGATTTCGCGCAGATCCGTTTTGACGGAGAGATCACACTGGAGGTCGCTGACAAGGCCATGGATATCCTTGAGGTGGATAAACTGGGACTTGACTCGGTCGATCGTGCGGTTCTGATGACGATGATCAATCATCATGGCGGCGGTCCGGTGGGGCTTGAGACGATCGCGGTCAGTATTGGCGAAGACGCGGGGACTATCGAGGATGTCTACGAGCCATTTTTGATCCAAAAAGGACTGCTTGCCAGGACGCCTCGCGGGCGCGTGGTGACGGATGAGGCGTATCGCTATCTGTTGCCATGATGCCGGACAGAGCACCGGCTTGGTTGCATGGCGTATTCCTGATAAACGGATCGTAGTTAAAGCCGTTTGTTTAGAAGCGGTGTACCATGATGAGTTTCGCTGAAATTGTAGTTGTAATACACCCCGATTTGTGTTAGAATGATTTTATCAGAGTTCCGCGTATCCCGCGGAGAGAGTATTGGAGGAGAGTACGGATGCAAGACCAGACGATGACCGATGTGCTGATTGACGGGCGCACCTATACGATTGCAGGATTTGAGAGCGACGAGTACCTTCAGCATATAGCAACGTATATCAATCGAAAGCTTGGCGCTTTAAAGAAAAATAAAGGCTATGTTCGGCTGGATCTTGACACGAGGAATGCTTTGCTCGCGATCAATATTGCGGATGACTATTTCAAAGAAAAGCGTGTGGCGGATGACATACGCGGTGATCGGGAGTTGAAGGACAAGCTGGTTCTGGACATGAAGCATGAGATCATCGCCAGAGAAGATCAGATCAGCAAGGACGAGACGAAGATCAAGGAACTTCAGAAGAAACTGAACGATGCGGAGAAAAAGATTGTAGAGTTGGAAACGACGATTAAGAATACAAAGAGCAGGTGAGTTACAGTGACAGCCCCGACGGAATCCGCCGGGGCTTCACTTGTTTGGAGCAAAGAGTATGGCAGCAATGATGAAAAATCCTGAGATTCTGGCTCCGGCCGGATCGCTGGAAACGATATATGCGGATATTGCTATGGGGGCAGACGCGGTTTATGTAGGGGCGCCACGCTTTGGGGCGAGAGCCTTCGCGGAGAACCCGACGGTGGAACAGATTTCTCAGGCAATCGCCGATTGCCACAGACATGGGAAGAGGCTTTATCTTACGACCAACACGCTTTTGACCGATGAGGAACTGAATGAGGACTTTCTCCCGATGTTGGAGCCTCTGGTGGAGGTTGGTTTGGATGCCGCGATCGTACAGGACCCCGGTGTGCTGATCCGTCTTCATGAGGCGTTTCCGACTTTGCCGCTTCATGCCAGTACGCAGATGGCTCTTTTTTCCGGAGAGGAGGCAGAACTTCTACGTAACTACGGCGTGACCAGGTTTGTACCGGCGAGAGAGCTTTCGATCGAGGAAATCAAAACCGCGAGAGAACAAACGGATCTGGAGATCGAGGTGTTTGTTCACGGCGCTTTATGTGTGTGCTATTCCGGGTGGTGTCTGATGAGTGAGCATATCGGCGGGCGCAGTGGCAATCGCGGTATGTGCGCGGGACCGTGCCGTCTTCCGTATGAAAGAGACGGAGGAAGACCTCTCTATGAGCTGAATGCGAAGGATAGTGAGACGCTTTTGCATATCCCCGAGTTGATCGGGGCGGGGATTGACTCGTTTAAGATCGAAGGGCGAATGAAACGCAAAGAATACGCGTCGTATATTGCGTATCTCTATCGCCATTACGTGGATATTTTTCTGGACGAAGGTGCTGATTATTATCGTAAACTTGTGGAGGATAAGGAAAGTCCGCTGTGGAAGGATCGCAGACGTGCGATGGAACTGTATAATCGTGGTGGGTTCTTCTCGTCTTATCTGTTTGCCGAGGCGGATGAACCGACGATCGAGCCGAAGGTCAAAGGGCATTTCGGTTTGCCGGTCGGACATGTTGAGGCGGTGAACCGATCAAGGCAGGTGAAGGATCAGAGTGCGACGATCGTTTTGACAGAGGAACTCCAGGCGGGGGATGTGCTGGCAATCCGGGATGCAGAGGGAGAGACCGGCTATGAATTCACGGTGGGACAGGCGGCTGCTGATCTGTCATTTGCAGGTGGCAGGCTGGATGTTCCGATTGGATTCAGTAAAGTGAATGAAGGCGATATCGTATGCCGTACGAAAAATGCCTGGTTTTTAGATGGTATCGGCCGAATGATTGAGGGAGAGACCGAGGAAAATAAGACGTCGCTTCGCGGGAAATGGATTGGAAGGATAGGTCAGGCGGTGCAGCTTACTGTGGAGGGCGAGGTGTTTCTTCCGGCTCCAAGCGAAGAAGGCAAGCGATCGGATGTGATCGATTATGTCCGAAAGAAGATCTCGGTGACGGTAACGGGCGATGCCGTAGAACAGGCATCGAACCGTCCGGTAACATCGCATGATGTCGGTGAGCGCCTGGTTCAGCTTGGTGGTACGGATTATCATTGGGAGAACCTGACGGCTGAGATGGAGGAAGGAGCTTTTATCCCGCTGAAGGCTATCAAGAGCCTTCGAAGGGATGCGATAGCGGAGTTTGAGAAGGCGGTCACCTCAGCCTGGAAAAAGGCGAGTGGATTTGATGAGACGGGGGCGTCCGCGGAGGAACACCCGGTATACGACAGTGATCGCTTTGACAGAGAGAAAAAATGGCTCTCCGAACAGCAGGTCTGGATTCGGATCCACACGATGGAACAGCTGGAACCTGTCTTGACATTTTTGCATCATGTTTCACGGCGTAAAATCGTGTTACACGTGAAACTTAGCGGTTTTTCGGCACTTTCCGTCGAAAAAATATACACGATGTGGAAAGAAAGTCGTGAAACGATGTCACATATTGGGTGGGCGTTTTCGTTGCCACGGGCGTGGCGCGGTGCGGATCGGAAGCTTCGGGAAGCGGAAATGATTGACTTTTTTTCACGTTTCACGGGCGAAGAAACGCGAGGTGTGGATCGAAAGACTCAGGATTTCGAGACCGATCGTATGGGCCTTCCGATCTTTATCGTGAACAGCATGGCAAGTCTTGTTTTTTGCAGGAAGTATTGTCCGGGGCTTATCCGGGTGTCGGATGAGAATATGTATATGTGGAATTCGTTGGCGGAGCGTTTTTACAGGGAACAGGGCGTACACCGCGGACCAAAGCGCAGTTACGGGCGTATCCCGGTGATGACGAGCGCGCATCCGCTCCGGGAGGGCGAGATCCGTACGCCGAAGGAGGATCGCTTTGTCGTTGTAAAGCCGGAGGGGTGCGATTACCGTCTTGTCCTCACGGCGGAGCCGGCAAGTGAGAAGCCTGAAAAAGGGAAGGCCGTGTGCCTGGATTTTTCAATTGAAACAATGGAGGAAGTCAGAGAGGTTTTGGAAAAATGGTTGTAGTTGTTGCGGATATATCGCGATATTTCATGGTTCTGATGATCGTGATCTACGTATTCTTAAGTTTCACTTCGTTTATCGGAAGTACCGAGGAGAAGAAGCTGGCGATCTATCGCGGGCAGCGAGTGGTGACGGTGCTGCTTTTCTTGTTATGCGCGGCGCTTCTGATGTTGGAAGACCCTTCGGTTAAGCTGGCGTTTGTCCTGGCACTCTGTCTGGTATTTTATATCGTTTTCATCATTTTGTATCAAAAAATCTATCAGGGGCTTTCGAAGCTGATCCTGAATAACATGATGTTATGTCTGATGATTGGGTTTGTTATGCAGATTCGATTGAACCTTGATAACGGGATCAAGCAGATTCTGATGGCGAGTGTGGCGATGGCGGTTTGCCTGCTGGTACCGTATCTGATCGAGCGGTTTACTATTTGGGAGAAACTTGCGATTCCGTATGCGGTTGCCGGATTCTTGCTGCTTGCGCTTGTGTTTGTGATTGGCGTCGAGCATTACGGGGCGAAGAACTGGATCGCAATCGGCGGTTTCGAACTCCAGCCGTCTGAGTTTGTCAAGATTATCTATGTCTTTTTCATCGCGGCGATGTTTGCAAAGAGGAACGATTTCAAGTGGAATGTGCTGGTGACGATCATGGCGGCAGCGCATGTGGGAGTTTTGGTGTTGGAAAAGGATCTCGGCGGTGCGCTGATATTTTTCTTCACCTATCTGATGATGATCTATATTGCTACCGGACAGTGGTGGTATATCGTGGCCGGGCTCGGACTCGGTGCCGGTGCGGCGGTCGTGGCGTATAAGCTGTTTTCTCATGTGCAGATTCGTGTGATGGCGTGGAGGGATCCGTGGGGACATATCAATGATGCCGGGTATCAGATATGTCGGAGTTTGTTTGCCATCGGCACCGGAGGCGTGATGGGCATGGGACTCGGACAGGGGCTTCCTCAGAGTGTGCCGGTGGTTGAGAGTGACTTTATCTTCTCGGCGATCGCGGAGGAACTGGGAGTGGCGTTCGCGATCTGTCTGATCCTCGTATATATCAGCAGTTTTATCATGTTTGTCAATGTGGCCATGAAGATGAAAAAGCCGTTTTACAAGCTTTGTGCTTTCGGTCTCGGGGTCGTGCTGGTGTTCCAGGTGTTTATCT
>JAEEGL015960653.1_pt1 | contig 14092 bp, 12 predicted proteins | sample 9134231 | NCBI WGS metagenome assembly JAEEGL01 (sample SAMN16246548, study PRJNA631951) | gut metagenome | biome: gut microbiome; feature: rumen; material: fiber-attached | host: Bos | place: Iran: Karaj | collected 2018-10 | reverse complement strand
CTGCTCACGCCGTTCATGAGCTGCACGGCGAAGCTGCCGATCTACGGCTTCCTGACGGCGGCCTTCGTGCCCACCTATGCTGGCCTGGTCATGGTAGGGCTGTACCTCTTCGGCGTGGCCGTCGCCATCCTGCTGGCGCTCGTGCTGAAGCGGACGGCCTTCAAGGGCGAGGCGGTGCCTTTCGTGATGGAACTGCCCAACTACCGCATGCCCTCTGCCAAAAGCGTCCTGAAGCTCATGTGGGAGAAGGCGAAGGACTTCCTGCAGCGGGCGTTCACGATCATCTTCTGTGCCAGCATCATCATCTGGTTCCTGCAGCACTTCGACACGGGGCTCAACATGGTGAACGAACCGGAGATGAGCATTCTGGCGAAACTGGGCGGGGTCATCGCGCCCGTCTTCGCGCCGCTGGGCTTCGGCACGTGGCGCTTCTCCACGGCGCTCATCACGGGCTTCATCGCCAAGGAGAGCGTGGTCGCGACGCTTACCGTGCTGTTCGGGGAAAGCCTTTCCGCAGCGCTGACCCTCCCGGCGGCCTTCGCGCTGCTCACGTTCTGCCTGCTGTACACGCCCTGCGTGGCGGCCATCGCAGCCGTCCGCAGAGAACTCGGGGGCAAATGGGCAGTCGGCGTCGTCATCGAGCAGTGCGCCATTGCGTGGGTCTTTGCACTGATCGTGAAGATCATCGCTGCAGCGCTCCTGTAGACTGACCTGTATCCGGCATAAAAATATGAGACGGCGGTCAAATCTTTTAAGACTTGACCGCCGTTTTGTTATATAATAGACAAGTAGTATTTGTCATTATGCGATCGATTTCCGAATAAGGAGGCAACCGATGAAGATCTATCCTGAATATGTCGCAAAAGACCGCGTCATGCAGCCGGGCCAGGAGGGTTCCGCCGTCGACGCGCTCGATTTCGTCTGGAAGGGCAGCCGCATCCTCGGCCAGATCTATGTGCCCGTGCACACGCCGGGCGAGAAGCATCCGCTGGCCATTACGCTGCACGGTTTTCCGGGATATACGAACAACCAGGATCTCGACCACGCGCTGCGCCGCACCGGTTTCGTAACGGTCCATCCGTTCGCGCCGGGCGCCTGGGGCAGCGAGGGTTACTATACCTTCGACGGCCTGGTGGAGTGCGCCATGGCGCTGCTGGACTACTGCAAGACAGATGAATTCGCCGAAAAATACAGCATCTGCCGCGATAACATCTTCTTCGTGGGACACTCCATGGGCGGCATGACGTCCGTCAACGTCCTGCGCAGAAGAACGGATATCAAGGCCGGCGTGTTCCTCGCTCCGTTCGACGTGGCTCAGTTCTTCTTTGAGGGTCACGACGCCGAAGCCGAGCTTGCGCCCCTGTTCGAAGAGGGCTCCATCCTGCGCACGCCCGGTCCGACGCAGGAATTCTTCCTGCAGAACGGACGGGAGACCGCGGACGACCTGTTGTTCATGAACGCCTGTGAAGATCTGAAGGAACGCAACTTCATGTTTGTCGGCGGCGCGCTCGATCCGCTGGCGCCTCCCAAGACCATGTGCGAACCGGTATACAACAAGGTCAAGGAGATCGGATCCGGCAAAGCGAAGCAGGAATACCTGCTGATCAACTCCGACCACGGCTTCAACGACCAGCGCATCTTCCTGGCGCAAAAGGTCGCGGAGTACCTGGCGGACCTGGTCGAATAACATTCGCTAAAAGGCGGAGGACGGTTCTCCGCTTTTACTTATCAGCTATCATTTTATCGCGCCGCAAACCGTCTGCGGGCGCGGGAATCTGGAGGACAACATGCGTAACAGCAAATTCATCTCTCTGCTGCTGGCGCTGGCAATGATCCTGGGCTGCTTCAGCTTCGCTTTCGCAGACACCACGGTCATCGCTCCGGCTCCGGCATCGGACATCGTCATCCTGCACATCAACGACGCGCACTGCCACAATTACGCGGACTATGCCAAGCTCGCCACGCTGGGCAAGGGCGCGGATTTCCTCGTGGACAACGGTGACGCCATCCAGGGCGACGTGATCGGTACTCTGTCCAAGGGCGAGTACATCACCGAGATCATGAACTATGTCGGCATCGACGTGGCAGGCCTGGGCAACCACGATTTCGACTACGGCATGGATCAGATCAAGAAGATCGCCAGCGAAGTGGCCGAGTTCCCCTATGTGTGCTGCAATCTGATCGATCTGCGCACCGGCGAGCCTCTGTTCGATGCGTACAAGATCTTCGAAGTCAAGGGCAAGAAGATCGCGTTCGTGGGCATCGACACCCCCGAGACCTTCATCAAGTCCACGCCGACCTACTTCCAGGATGGCAAGGGCAACTACATCTACAGTTTCTCCGAAGGCAACAACGGCCAGAACCTGTATGCTGCGGTCCAGAAGGCCGTTGACGCCGCCAGAGCGGAAGGCGCGGACACCGTCATCGCCATCGGCCACCTGGGCGTGGGCGAGGATTCCGTTCCTTATCGTTCCACGGACGTCGTCGCCAACACCACCGGCATCGATGCGTTCATCGACGGACACTCCCACACCGAGTTCAGCGAAAACGTCGCTAACAAGGAGGGCAAGGCCGTCCTGATCCAGCAGACCGGCTGCTACTTCGACAACATCGGCAAGATCACCGTCAAGGCGGACGGCACCGTCGCGGGCGAACTCGTTCCGACCGCAGGCGTCGAAGCGGATGCGGATACTGCCGCGTTCATCGACACCATCACCAAGAAGTTCGAAGATCTGACGAATCAGGTCGTCGCCAAGACCGAAGTCAACCTCACCACGAAGAACGAAGACGGCTCCAGAGCGGTCCGTTCCAAGGAGACCAACCTGGGCGACCTGTGCGCGGACGCGTACCTGAACATTCTGGACGCGGACATCGCCTTCGTTAACGGCGGCGGCGTCCGTGCGGACCTGCCCATCGGCGACATCACGTTCGGCAACATCGTTTCCGTCCATCCGTTCGGCAACATGGCCTGCCTCGTGGAGGTCACCGGCCAGCAGGTGCTCGACGCTCTCGAACTGGGCTACTCCCAGGTTCCGGCTGAGCTGGGCGGCTTCCTGCAGGTCGCAGGCCTTACCTGCACTGTCAATACCGCGATCGACACGCCTGTCGTGCGCAACGACAAGAACGAGTTCGTGAAGATCGACGGCCAGAGAAGAGTTTCCGACGTCAAGGTCGGCGGCAAGGCCATCGACCCGAACGCCATCTACAAGCTGGCTTCTCACAACTACATGCTGAAGAACGGCGGCGATGGCTACACCATGTTCGGCAAGAACAACAAGTCCATCCTGCGCGACGAAGTCCTCGTCGACAACCAGGTCCTCATCAACTACATCGTGGATGAGCTGAACGGCGTTGTCGGCAGCCAGTACGCAGAACCCCAGGGCCGCATCAACATCATCAACGACCCGAGCAAGGTCGAGCCCAAGGCTGTTCACAGAGCTTTCTCCGATGTCGATGAAGGCGTATGGTTCGAAAAGTATCTGCAGGCCGCCTTCGAAAAGGGCATCATCAACGGTTTCCACGACGGCACCTACAAGCCGGCCGGCAACCTGACCCACGCGCAGATCATGGTCATCGCGGCCAACCTGCACAGCGTCCAGAAGGGCGACAACTTCAAGGGTCACACCGTTGAGGGCGACCACTGGTGCGCGTCCTTCCGCGACTACCTCAAGGCGGAAGGCGTCATCGACGACCGTTTCGACGGCAAGTACGACGAGAACGTCACCCGCGACGAGATGGCTTACTACTTCGCCAACATCCTGACGGAGAAGTCCTATAAGGACAAGAAGGCTGTCGAACTGAACGACATCGCGGGCAACGCCTACGAAGCCGAGATCACCAAGCTCGCCAAGGCCGACATCGTCGGCGGCAAGGGTGAAGGCAAGTACGATCCGTCTGCCAAGGTCACCCGCGCCGAAGCTGCTGTCTTCATCAGCAACATTCTCGACGCCATCAAGTAATCATTTGACGGCCCTTGATCAGGGACCGTCCGGACAAACGAAAAGGACCGGCTTCGCGCCGGTCCTTTTTTTGTTTTTGTTGCACGGATGGTAACAAAACAATAAATAGTTGCAATTGATATTTATTCCCTTATAGTGTAAAATAATTATTACTATATCTATTGAGGGAGCCATCAGGATCCCTCAGCGTTTTTTTAACGAATGATTAAGAATTCTTCATGAATCCTTAAACGGATTATTTTGAGAAAGATGTTATACTTTGCATGATCCCGGTTGGACGAAGGGGGGAGTGCTTTGAATGACGGATAAACACACAAAAACCATTAAAACTTTCTTCTCCTCCATGTTGGGCATGCTGATTCTCTTTTGCGTGTTCTTTCTGATCCATGCCTGGCGTGCGGGGCATTTTGCTTCTCCCGAATCCTTCCGGGATTATCTTTCCACTTTCGGCCTCTGGGCGCCTGCCATCCTCATCCTGATCCAGGCGCTGCAGGTAGTCATTCCCGTGCTGCCCGGTTTCCTCGGCTGCATCGTCGGCGCAGTCATGTTCGGCCGCTGGGGCGGGTTCTGGTGCAATTACATCGGAATCAGCGCCGGATCCATCCTCGCGTTCTGGCTGGCGAGGCGGTACGGGAAAGAACTGGTCAAAAAGATGGTTTCCGCAAGGACGTACGAGAAATATGCCGAAAAGGTGCGGAATCGGGAGGGCAGTTATACGGTGCTGCTCATTCTGGCGATTCTGCTCCCGCTGGCGCCTGATGATTTTTTCTGCTACTTTTCGGGACTGACGGACATCCCGTCCTCGCGTTTCGTTTCGATCATTCTGGCAGCGAAGCCCTGGTGCATCCTGTTCTACTGCTTCTTTACGGCTTCCGTTCTATCATAAAGGAGTTTTATATGTTGGGATATTATAACTATACGGTCGTTTTGACCTATATAGGCATGTTGTTTGGATTCGGGGGAATTCTGCAGGCGATGAACGGCCAGTACCACGGGGCGATCGTTTGCCTGATGGTAGCGGGACTGTGCGACATGTTTGACGGAAAGGTGGCCTCCACCATGGAGCGCACCTGTTCCCAAAAGCGCTTTGGCATCCAGATCGATTCATTGAGCGACCTCATCTGTTTCGGCGTGCTGCCGGCCACGATCGTCTGCTCGGTCTCGACGTTGAAGTGGGCGCCTGTTTCCGCGGGTCTTTATGTGCTGTGCGCGCTGATCCGCCTGGCCTGGTTCAATGTGGACGAGGAGGAGCGACAGGAGGCGGAGGGCGGTTCGCGGCAGATCTACCGGGGGCTTCCCGTCACATCGGCGGCGCTGATCTTCCCCCTGATGCTCGGCCTTTCCAATCGCACCGCAGCGTCGGCGCGGGTCTTCGGTCCCGTCCTGCTGGTGATCATGGCGGCGCTGTTCATTACGCCGTTTGAACTGAGGAAGCCTGCTCTTGCAGGAAAGTGTCTTATTCTGATCTGCGGCATCGTCGAGATGGGCCTCCTGCTGAAAGGGATGATCTGATGGAACAGAGCGACCGTTCCGTCCGGTTCTTATACAAAACCCGTTTCGGCCGCCTGCTTCTGAGGCTCATCCTCGCGACACACGCGGATCGCCTCGCGGCAGCCTTTCTTCGCAGTCGTCTTTCCGCGCCTTACGGGAGGCGTTTTGCTGCCGCGCACGGAATCACCCTTGACCCTTCCGCGCCCTGCAGATCCTACCGGGACGTCTTTTTGAGAAGCCGCGCCGATCCGGCGCCGGACGCGGAGTCCAGCCACCTCATCAGCCCCTGCGACAGCCTTTTAAGCGTCTTTCCCGTTTCGGAAAGCAGTAAATTTTGTGTGAAAGGGCAGTATTACCGGATGGAGGACCTCATCGAAGATCCCTCTCTTGCGGCGTCCTTTGCCGGCGGCCTCTGCCTGATTTTCCGGCTCCGCCCGCAGGATTACCATCGTTTTTGCTTTTGCGACAGCGGATCCTGCGGCCAAAACCACTACGTCGAAGGGACGCTGCACAGCGTGCAGCCGGCAGCCTGCAGCACCTATCCCGTCTACGCGCTGAACCGCAGGGTCTGGACCCTGCTGGAAACAGATCATTTCGGACCCATCGTGCAGACGGAAGTGGGGGCGCTCATCGTGGGCGGGATACGCTGTCTGAAGGAGAATGCCCGCTTTGAGAAGGGCGAGGAGATGGGCTGGTTCGATCTGGCTGGCTCCTCGATCGTCCTGTTCGTTCAGAAAGGGCGCGTCCGCCTGAGTCCCGAAGTCGCGCAAGGGACACAAGGGAGCCGGGAACTTCAGGTCCAAAGAGGCATGTGGATCGCGGAAAGGCTGTAGCGCGCCATGAACGTAAAAAAGCTGAAAGGTAAAAGGTCGTTTATATCGCTGTTCTGGAATTGTTTCTGCTTTTGGGGCAGCGGCCTGCTCGTGAGCGAAAGCCGCGCGGGCAGCCTCTGGACGGCTTTCGACGCGAAAATCCCCGTCATCCCGTGGACGATCCTTATCTATTTTGGCAGTTACCTGTTCTGGGCGGTCATCTATTACGACAGGCTGAAGACCGGCGGCAGGGATTCCGACCGCTTTTTCCATGCCGACTTGCTGGCCAAGGCGGTGTGCGTGCTGTTCTTCCTGTTGATGCCAACCACGATCGTCCGTCCGGCGGCAGACGGCGCGGGCTTTTGGAACGCTGCGCTGAGGCTGCTCTACAGCGTTGACCGGCCGATCAACCTGTTCCCGTCCATCCACTGCGTCAACAGCTGGCTGTGCTGGATCGCGATGCGCGGCAGGAACGACAGGGGCAAGCTTGCGAAACTGCTGACGCTGGCGATGGCTCTGGCCATCTGTGTCAGCACGCTGACCGTGCGCCAGCATGTGATTGCGGACGTGCTCGGCGGCATCCTGCTGGCGGAACTGTGCTATCTCGTCTGCGGCGTTTTCCTTAAGAAATCTTAAGGGGGAGGGATTTGATTCGCGTTCGGCGGGGAATCCGATATAATGGAACGCGAAGGGGGGACCTACTGTCTGACGGTCGGCGCGGTCATGCGCCCCGTAACGGAGACGCACAAGATCTCCCGGGCGAAACTCGCTTACATCATCGACGCCACCGCGGCGCCTGTCTGCATGCTGGCTCCGGTCTCTTCCTGGGCGGCCGCCATTTCCAGTTATGCGGAATTCGACAACATTTCCGGCATTCAGAGCTTCATTTCGCAGATCCCTTATAACTATTACTGCATTCTTACTCTGGTCATGATCATCGTGACCTCGCTGCTGAATATCGATTACGGTCCCATGCTGACCCACGAATACAATGCGCAGGTGAAGAACGACCTGTTCACCACCGAGCACCGTCCGTTCGCGGGGGACGACGAATATGAAGAGGGAAGCATGGCCTCTTCTGTCTGGGACCTGATCCTGCCGGTCTTAGTGCTGATCGTATTCTGCATCATTGCCATGATCTATGTCGGCGGATTCTGGGATGCCGAGAGCGCGAACTTCCACAATTTCATCGGCGCGTTCGGTGACACCAGCGCGGGCCCGGCTCTCTGCTCGGGCGGCATCATCGCTCTGCTCTTCACGTTCGTCTACTACTGGATCCGCGGTCTCATCGGATTCACGAAATCCATGGAATCCATTCAGAACGGTTTCAGCCAGATGCTGGCACCCATCCTGATCCTGTCTCTGGCCTGGGCGCTGTGCGCCACGATCCGGTATGGACTGAACTTCGGCGATTACATCTCGGGCATCATGGGCGGCGCGTCCGGCCTTGCCAATTTCCTGCCTGCGATCATCTTCGTGATCGCCTGCCTCGTCGCGTTTGCGACCGGCACGTCCTGGGGAACCATCGGCATCATGGTTCCCTTGGTGGCGGCGATCTTCGATTCGCACACGCAGATGCAGCTGCTGTTCATCGGCCTGGCGGCTTCTGCTGCCGGCGGTGTCTGCGGCGACCATCTGTCTCCGATCTCGGATACCACGATCATGGCGTCCGCGGGCGCGCACTGCTACCATCTGAACCACGTGGCGACGCAGCTGCCGTACGGTATCACGGTGGCTGCCGTGTCCTTCGTGATGTTCATCATCGCCGGTTTCATTCAGAATTGGATCGTCTGCCTGCTGATCGGCATCGCCCTGATGATCGCGACCTTAATGGTCATCAAAAGCATCGTCAGCAAGAAGCATGCAGGCATATTCGAAGAGATGCGCAAGGCGGATATCGAATTGGGCAGATAAGAGGGCAGAAATAACCTTCTAACGCGGCGGGTGCCATTGCGGCGGCATCCGTCGTCGGAATAAAGATAAATGCAAAGCCGGGAGCTTCGGTTCCCGGCTTTGAATGTCTGTGGCTATTCGGCTGCGCTTCAGCCAGCCGCTTTTCTGCTGACCATCTCGGCGGCGATGAGCTTGTCGGCCATGTCCTGCGTGCCGAGGACCCAGATCTGGTCGCCCGCGGCAATCACCGTGTGGATGTCCGGCGTGGGGATGGGCAGGTGGCTGCGCTGAAGGCCTAAGATCATGCAGTCGTAGTCCCGGCGCAGGCCGCAGTCCCGGATGGTCTTGCCCGCCAGCGGCGAGCTCTTGTCCACGAGGATGGGGAAGGAGTACAAGTCCGAGACCACGCTTTCTTCCTCCTCCATGTATTCGCGCAGCGTCTGCAGAACCGGCTGCTGCCAGCCGCCGAGCCGGCTGTAGAGGGTCGCGATGTTGTCGGATTCACCTATGACGTAGATCTCGTCGCCATCCCGCAGCGCTACGTCGCCGTCGGGCATGTTCAGATGCTCTTCCTGCCGGATCAGCTTGATGATGTTCACGTCGTAGCGCTTGCCCCAGCCCAGTTCCTTCAGCGTCTTTCCCGCGATGCGGTAGCCCGCGAAAACGGTGAAATGGCCGACGTGGAGGCGCTCATCGAGCATGTCGGACACGGTGATGGCGTCGGTATCCTCCAGGTTTCTTTCGTTGAGGTTGGCCATGAAGCGGGCCTCCGCGTTCAGATAGCGGGACGCGAGCCAGCCCGAGCGCGAGGCCAGAAAGAGCGCAACCGCAGCGGCGGGCAAGAAGATGTAGCCGGAGGCGCCGGCGATGCGGTGCAGGGGGATGAAGGCGATCAGCAGGATGACGACGACGCGGATGCCGATGAGCACCATCAGGCCTGCCTTGTAGGCGCCGCCCTGCACCCACAGCTTCGTGAAGTCGAAGGAATGCAGGTCCAGGAAGGGGCGGATGAACATCGCGATGCCCAGATAGACGATGATGAGGGTGAGGATCCTGGCCGTCTGCGGCTGCAGCACGCGAGAGAGCAGTGGCAGCAGCAGGTAGTGGCCGAAGAGCGTGCAGGCCATCATCAGCGCGCCGTAGATGAACGTGATGCGCAGATAGCGCTTGAGGTAGCCCGTCCAGGCGTTGCCCGATCTCAGCGCGGTCTCCCCGCCTTCCTCGCGGTTCAGCAGCGCTGCGAACTTGCCTGGCAGCGCGCGCTGCAGCAGTTCGTAGACCTTTCCGGCGCCCTTGATGCAGTAGGGCGTCGTGAGGGTCGTCAGCACCGAAACGGACACGATGATGGGGTAGAGGTAGTTAGAGGTCACCCCGAGGGATATGCCCAGCGATGCGATGATGAAAGCGAATTCGCCGACCTGCGCCAGGGACATGCCGCACTGCACGGCCGTCTTCAGATTGTGCCCCGCCAGCAGCACGCCGATCGCGGAGAAGATTGTCTGGCCGAGGATGACGACGGCGCTGATGATGAGGATGGGCAGCTTGTACGTGACGACCATGGCCGGGTCGATCATCATGCCGACGGAGATGAAGAACACCGTGCCGAAGAGGTCCTTGATGCTCGAGGTGATGTGCTCGACCCGCTCTGCGTGGATGGTGCCGGCGAGGAGCGAGCCTGCGAGGAACGCGCCGAGAGCCGAGGAGAAGCCCAGCTTTTCGGCCAGCAGCACCATGCCGAAGCATATGCCCAGCGAGACGATGAGCAGCGTCTCGTCCGTCATGATCTTCGCGCCTCTGCGCATGATGGAAGGCAGGAAATAGATGCCCAGGATGAACCAGATGACCAGGTACAGCACGAGCATGGACAGCTGCATCGCCAGGTCTGCTCCGGAGATGTTCTTGGAGACGGAGATGGTGGACAGGATGATCATCATGAAGATGCCCGCGATGTCCTCCACGACGAGGGTGCCGAACACGATGCCCGCGAAGGGCTCCTTTTCCACGCCCAGCTCCGAAAACGCCTTGATGATGATGGTCGTGGAGCTCATGGAGAGCATGCCGCCCAGGAAGATGGCGTCCATGCGGGGCCAGCCCATGGCCATACCCGTGGCGTAGCCCGCGGTGAGCATGCCGGCGATGACGGTCATGGCTGTGATCACTGCGCCGCCGCCCACGCTCACGAGCTTCTTGAAGCTGAATTCCAGGCCGAGGGAGAACATGAGGACGATGATGCCGATCTCGCTCCAGGTCTCGATGGAAGCGGTATCCTGGGCCGAGAAGAACAGGGGCATGTAGGGACCTATGAGAAAGCCCGACAGGATGTAGCCCAGCACGAGGGGCTGGTTGATCTTTTTGAACAGGACGGTGACCACGCCTGCCGTCAGCAGGATGATGGCCAGATCGGAAATGAGCGCCATAAAGACCTCCGGGGATGGGTGGATCAGGATTCTTCTTCTTCTTCCTCCGCGCGGAGGAAGTTGTACTGGACGTAGTATTTGCAGGCGAAGGAAAGGGCGAAATTCGCCATCAGATACTTTCTTTCGCGTCCCTGGATGTTTTCATCGACCACGTGGACTTCTCCGCTGAAAACGTCGTTTACGGCTGTTTCAACGGATTCGCAGAAGCGGTCGTAGGTAGTCGGTATGCCGGCTTCGAGCCCCAGCCCCATGCGGATGAGCTTGCCCACGTCCTCTGTCTCGTAGCAGCTCTTCAAGATGTAGACCACGATGATCATGGCCACGGAAAGCTTTGGATAGCGCTTGCGCACCGGGGGGCTAACGATGCGAGCCTTCACGTAGTTGTTGATCATGTTCTTCGTGATGGGCTGCACGCCGACCTGGCTGAAAAAGGGGCCAAGCTGGGTATTGATCATGGTGATCACCTGGTCCATGTACAGATCTATGGCGGGAAGCTGCTCCCAGCGGGGGATGCGCAGCTCGGTCGAAAGCGGTGTCGTCATAATAGCCTCCAAAAGAGATTTATCATAATATTATACCATAAACCACGAGCCGGAAGACGCGTAAAACGCTGAAAAGTTGAACGCGCAGAAGTTGACATGACGGTAAAAACAAAGTAATATAGTTATCAATACTACATTGATTTTGTGGTATATTTTTAGTATTACTAAATAACAGAATACGCAAAGAACAGGAGAAAACCTATGATCTACCGCCAGCAGGCCATGGATTGGGCCGTGGATTTCGTTAACCGCATCAACGCGGACCCCAGCAAGTATCTCATCTACAAGACGAGCCGTCCCGTCGCGAACATCAAGCACCTGATGGTCACGTCGACGGATCTGTATCCGGGCAACCCCGCGTTCAAGATGAAGTTCCCGGGCGACAAGGCCTATACGACCATCACGTACCGCCAGGCGCTCGACGACATCAACGCGCTGGGCACGGCTCTGAACGCGCACGGTCTGAAGGGCAAGCGCGTGGCGATCGTCGGCGAGAACTGCTATTACTGGTGCCTGTCCTACCTGACCGTGGTCGGCGGCGTGGGCGTCGTCGTTCCCCTCGACAAGGAACTGGCGAAGGAGGACCTGATCGGCCTCGCCAAGAAGGCTGAAGTTTCCTGCGTCATCGCGAGCAAGAAGTACGTCGGCCTGTTCAACGAGATGAAGGCTGCGGGCGAAGGGTGCCTCGAGTGCGTCGTAGGCATGTACACCGAGCCCGGCGAAGGCAGCGGCGAGCTGTCCCTGAAGGGGCTGATGGAGGAAGGCCGCGCGATGATCGCGGGCGGTGACCACAGCTACATCGACTGCGAGATCAACGAGGAGGAGATGAGCATCCTGCTGTTCACGTCCGGCACGACGGGGCTTTCCAAGGGGGTCATGCTCTCCCACAAGAACATCGTCTCCGACCTGATGAGCGCGCCGAACATGCTGGAAGTGCTGCCGACGGACACGTTCTTCAACGTGCTGCCGCTGCACCACACGTACGCCTGCACCTGCGACTTCCTCGAACCGCTGTACAAGGGCGCCTGCATCGGCTTCTGCGAAGGCCTGAAGTACATCCAGAAGAACCTGCAGGAACTGCAGCCGACGCTGTTTTTAGGGGTTCCCGCCATCTTTGAGGCGCTGTACAAGACCATCAACAAGACTATCAAGAAACAGGGCAAGGACAAGACCGTCGCGAAGGTCCTGAAGATCAATAAGGTCACGAAGAAGATCGGCGTCGACCTCGTGCCCAAGTTCCTCGGCAAGATCACGGGCGTGTTCGGCGGCCGCATGCGCACCATCATCGCCGGCGGCGCTCCCATGGATCCCGTCATCACGAACTTCTTCTGCGATCTCGGCTTCCGCGGCGTACAGGGCTACGGCTTAACGGAGTGCTCGCCCATGGCGGCGCTCAACCCGGACATCCGCGAACTGGCCAATCCGGCGGCTGCCGGCCGCATTCTGCCCAACTTCGACGCGAAGATCATCAATCCGGGCGAGGACGGCATCGGCGAGATCTGCATCAAGGGCGAACACGTCATGCTCGGCTATTACCAGATGCCCGAACAGACGGCCGAAGTGCTGCAGGACGGCTGGTATCACACCGGCGACCTGGGCTACATCGACAAGGACCGCTTCATCTTCATCACGGGCCGCATGAAGAACGTCATCATCACGGCGAATGGCAAGAACGTCTATCCGGAAGAACTGGAGTACAAGCTCTCGCTCAGCCCCTACGTATCCGAATCCATGGTCTGGTCCGAGGACGATGAGGCGGGTCACAACAGGAACATCGTGGCGACGATCATCCCCGAGGCCGAGGAGGTAGCGGCAGTTTTAGGCGAAGACGCGGATGACCCGGACAAGGTCCTCGCGCTCCTGCAGAAGGAGGTCGACGCGCTGAACGACAAGGAGCCCCTGTTCAAGAAGATCAACAAGGTCGTCCTTCGCACGGAACCCTTCGTGAAGAACACGTCCGCGAAGATCAAGCGGTTTGCGACAGAAAATAAGAAGCTGAACTAGCGGCAGATGCCGGCGCGGGCGGCCCCTGAGCCTGTCGAAGGGCCATGACAGTCCCTAAGCTTGTGCTGACGGTTCCTGATTACTTCGACAAACTCTGTGTACCACCTGCCAGTGAGCTGGCCCCGTGTGCCCCCGTACGCTGTTTTCTCGTTTGGGTCACGACCCGATGTGCCCCAAGGCCGCATTTCTTTGAATGTGCCGCATAAACGACTACAGATATGTGACCCATCTGGTACTTTTGCTGGATGGGTCACATTTTCGTGTGACCCTATGCATGGAAGAGATGAGACAGTATTTTGCGGCGACGCGATGATGTTGCCAGCGGACTGGCTCCGTGTGCCCCCATACGCTGTTTTTCCGTTTGGGTCACGACTGGATGTGCCCCAAGGCAGCATTCCTTCGAATGCGTCGCATAAACGACTACAGATATGTGACCCTATGCATGGAAGAGATGAAACAGTGCTTTGCGGCGACGCGATGATGTTGCCAGCGGACTGGCCCCGTGTTGGCCAAAGGACAAATACTTGCGATGGGCACCGCATTTGTGGTGCCCATTTTGAGTGTGCAGCCTATAGACACCATTTGAGGCCGGTAAACGGTGGCTAATTGGTTTTATTAGCGTGTGGTCACCATCTTTACGGTGGCTGGACGACGGAATTGAAAGATGGCCAAACTGTGATTTCAGGAGTGTCGCACTGATAGCCTCAAAGTCCCTGAAAAGATCCTTTGCTGCGCTCCCAATGATACATTTGTTCCAATCGCAGGTTCAGTGGCCTTAGATAGACCCTTTGCTGCGCCCGGGATGACACATTTATCCCGATCGCAGGTTCAGTGGCCATAGATAGATCCTTTGCTGCTCACAGAATAACAAAAAATCGGCACTCCATAGGATGTCGTTGCTTATCGCCGCTTCGGCAAGTTCAGCGAGCTTCACCATGCAGCGTATCGGGCTGTCCGTCTTCGGCGGGCAGCCT
>JAEEGL014889193.1_pt1 | contig 14092 bp, 11 predicted proteins | sample 9134231 | NCBI WGS metagenome assembly JAEEGL01 (sample SAMN16246548, study PRJNA631951) | gut metagenome | biome: gut microbiome; feature: rumen; material: fiber-attached | host: Bos | place: Iran: Karaj | collected 2018-10 | reverse complement strand
GCGTCCCTGCTCTCCTCCAGATAAGGAGCCAGCGTTACAAAAGCATGGGGCAGCTTCTCTTTAGCATCGTAGTCTAACAAAAGTGACGGATGACCGGCCTTTTCCAGTGCTTTTGCGTAGCGCAGGGTCACATTTCTTAAAAAATCTCCGTAGCCGGCGGAAAGACATATATCCGGAAGGGCTTGCATCACCTCCGGATCCTCCGGATTCATATACTTAATAAACTCCTTATCCTTCCTTCTTTCGCCGTACAGATCCTTTTTATAGATCAACCCGATATAATCCGCACGTGTTGTATACAGCATGCCGCTGCTGAAAATAAGTCCCCGTACCTTAAGCTTCGGACAGAACACACCGATCCGGTCACGGATCGTATCCGAGCCTGTCATTGCGGCTGCATAAAGCGCAAGCAGCGCCCCTGCGCTTTCACCCATAACATAGATCCTGTCAGTGTCTCCGTGATATTTCTTTGCAGTCTCCTTTACAAACTGCAGCCCATGGCAGATATCGGACATTTCTCCGAAGAAATCCGTTTCCATAAGCAGCCTGTATTCCAGGGAATAGACAAGATATCCGAGCTCTGCCATTTTTACCCTGAAGGCCTGATTCAGCTTGCGGTCCCCAAACACCAGGGCTCCGCCGTGGATCGTGACAAGGATCGGCAGTTTTTCATTCGCCTTAACTTTTTCGGGAAAAACAATGTCTGTCATTAAAGAGAGCCCGTCCCCCGTTTCATAAGGTACATCGAATTCGCTCCCGATCCCCTCGGGAAGAGGGATCGTCTTCTGAGGCTCTTTGTATTCCGTTAAGGCTCCGTTGGCCGGAGGATTATTCCTGCGCTTATTACCGTTTTCATAAAGCTTATTTAATACAAAATTCATGATATGTGTCCTTTCAGGCTATATCCCTCATTCTTTTCTCCATATCAAAGAAAAGAATGAAAACGATAATGATAATAATATAGAATACGATCGGAGCCCAGATAAAGCCGGTATTTATGGCTCTGATCACCGAATCCGGCTGGGGGATCCCCTGTGCATCAAGGCCGGCATCAAAGCCCGCAGCTGACATAATATATCCGAAAACAGCCATAGACAGACCAAGCCCGAATTTCCTGGCAGCGTTCATCCCCGCATTTCCAAGCCCCGGGATCAGTTCCCCGCCTGTCTTTCGGGTATAAACCAGGGTTTCCGTTATCAGCGCCTGCATGAATACGGACGCTGATGCATTGCCGATCCCCACTATGGCAAGCGATATGATCAAAAGAGCTCTGTTATCCTTGCCTGCCAGATAAATACCTGCAATTCCCGCACATCTTATTATCAGGGAAATGATAAACAGTTTTGCCGTCCCGGCCCTGGGCGAAGCGGCGATAAGAACGATAGTTGCCGCGATCGCACCTGCACCTGTTACAAGATGAAAAAGAGTCATAGCCTCAAAATCTTCCAGTATATACAGCGTATAATAACTCATTGATCCGTCAAAGCACGAACCTGCCGAATATACGATGACAGATGTAATAAGCATTATGACCCAGTATTTATTCGAAAGCAGCTGCTTCAGACGAGTCCTGAAGCCTGTTTTTCCGCAATTTTGCGCCGGTCTTTCCGAAACAGAGCGGGTTTTCGTTTTCTCAGTACCTGCGTCCTGTGATGAAGCAGGCTCTGTCGTCTCAGCCCTCTCTCTCGTAAGATAAAACTCCGCAAGACAGATCACCGCCGCAAGGACTCCAATGACCGTTACAACGCAGGTAAATGCCTTTTGTGTCATGGGATTTTGGGGTACGTCGGTAAATACCAGGAGGAGCTTGACAAAAACCGCTGAAATACACATTAAAGCGACTCTCTGGAAAAAAACAACCATACTGCTAAGCTGCCGCAGTTCACCGCTGTCCGATGTCATAAGTGACAGCAGAGCATTGTGGGAAATGATAAAAAGAGTGGCAAAAACAGAAGTAAAAAGATTATACGCAAAAAAAACATAGACATATTTCATCCCGTCAGGCCAGGCCTTCGGTACATAAAACATAAGAACAGCCGACACGGCAAACGGAAGGGATACTCTCCTGATCCATACCCTTGCTTTTCCATGGATCGAGCGGGTATTGTCAATAAGATTCCCGACCAGGATATCCGATATTCCATCGAAGATCCTTGATACCGCCAATATCGTTGAAACTACCGCAATATCAAGAAGGGCGGCATTTGTCAGGTATACTGTAAGATAATTACTCAAACTCATCGTTATACCCAATATAATGCCACCCATACCGTAGCCAAGTTTTTCGTACCGTGAAAGCTTGATACCCTGACCCTCCGTTCCTGTCAAAAGCACCCTCTCAGATCATCTCTTCTCTTTTTACGGTGCTTTGCTCTTTTCTTTCTTTCCTGCTTTTCGCGATCGATAAGCATGCGGGCCAGCATACGTCCCAGCGCCTCAGGCTTAATGTCCTCATCCCTTATAAGCTCACAGATCATGTCAGGCATAAGCCCCTGCTGCATCGTTTTCATGCCGGAGACAGCCTTCTTTTCAAAGCCCCTGTTGCGTATCGCAGGTCCCAGCCTTCCTTTGGACAGATCCTTTACTTCCATTAAAAGCTTCAGATCCTCCGTAAGCTCATCCGGCACACCTCCGGGCAGAGGTGCATTTTCCCTGTCATATTCCCTGAGCATTATATCAACCAGTTTTCCATGCCTTTTTACAGGATCGATACGGAACGTATCTCCGGTATATTTCTCCTTCAGTATCCGGTGAACGTCAACCTTCCCGGTCTGGGTATAGGGAAGATCCTCTACGATCACTGCTCTAGTCGGGAGATTTGAGTCTACGATCCTTCCATTCTTTACAAAAACATTGCAGAGGGCATTTTTTACGATCGTTCTGCCCTTCCGGCCTTTCTCAAGCGTTTTTACATAAAGTACCGGGATCGTATCATGTATGAGCTTGGTATATTCCGGCACAAGGCCACAGTCCTCTATCCCCGGCTCTCCGGAAACGGCCGTTTCCACAAGACCCGCATCAAAACGGACACCATCGTTGTTGACGAAGAATTTATTCATCCTGCCGATGACTCTCATATCTCCGTTTTCATTGATATCCACCAGATCATAGGTATTCAGATACTTTTCGCCGTCGATGTCAATGAGGTCAAAAAGCTTCATATCATTCAGCTGTCCGGAGCTCAGAGACTTTGAAGAGAGGCACAGAACACCCATCCTCGCGCCATCCTCCGGATCGTAAAACGTATTGTTTTCCTCATCGAGGATCTTAACCTTTACGCCCGGCAGCGGCTTTCCGAGACAGTCATCTTCCGTATTCTTATCGGTAAGCAGAGCGGCTCCGCCTATCTCCGTGAGGCCGTATCCGACATAGATCTCTGCCTTGCTTCCGCAATCCCTGAGATATTTCATATATCTTTTTTTGGCGCTCTTTGAAATATAGGAGCCTCCCAGGAATACAACTTCAACGTTTGAAAGATCCGGTCTTATAGGGAACTTTAACAACGGTTCAAACATCCTGGAACCCGCAAAGACAACGGTTACCTTGTTTTCTTCTATCAGCTTCAGCATGGACGGACTGAAGCCTCCCTCCGCCAAAACGATCGTCCCGCCATAGCTTAAAGGCGCGTGCATCATATCGCACCCCGCATAGGAGACCATGGGCTCCATAGCCATCATGGTTACCAGTGCGGAAAGGTTTCTGAACCGTTCATCCCTTAGAAGCCTTGCGGCAGATTCATTAAAGGCGCTGTCGGAAAGAGGCACCGGTTTATGAAAACCGCTTGTGGTTCCCGAGGTACGAAAAACGATAGCTCCTTCCTTCGATCCCTCTGATGCAAACTGTATCGGGGTACCTTTGTATTCCTTCCTGAGATCATCAAGGAACAGTGCACCCTCAACTCTCTTCAGCGCATTTAACCTGTGATCCTCCTGTCTCTGTTTACGATTTCCCTTTGCCACCCCGCAGTGATACACAATGACATTATTTAAGGACAGCTTCTTTTTAGAAGCTATGACGCGCCGCAAAACCTCGGGCTTTGTCACATCACTTGCAAATATCACATCCGTGATGCCTTCTTTTTCCACCAGAGCCTCAAAATGCTCTTCATCGATCACATCCACGGGATGGATCATGGACACGTCAGCGCCTGTCATATTGGCTGAATAGATAATGCTGATACAGTCAAAGCTCAGGGTAGTCATCAGTCCGATCCGTGCATTTTTAGCTTCAGTGATATCAAGAGCGGAGAAGATCTCTGCAAATCTCTCCCATTTTTCAAACACCTTCCTGTAGGAGATCTTCTTTTCTCCGACTATAAACGCAGTGGAATCAAGGCGCTCATCGCTGTACGAATTAAGCTCCTTAATAAAACTCCAGTATTTCTGATCTATGATCTCTCCGTTTGTGATCCTTTCCTTAAGTTCCTCCGGGTAATTGTCAAACCATTCCATACCTTATTTATCTCCCTTCGGTGAAGCACTGCAGCATCCTCTGTTCTCAAATGATCTGAGATTCTTTACAGGCTTCGGAACCGGCCTGTCAGCCTTTTTCCTTCTCCTTTTTTTGCCAGGGAAAACAAACCTTAAGATACATTTTCTGTTTCCTGATCTCATAAACCACCTCCGCGGGATCACTCCTCGTAATCCTTATCATAATCCGATGCGCTGAAATATCTTCCTGCCCTTCTCATAAGCCTTTTAACGTCTTTTTTGCGTGGTTCCCGGGCACAGCCTCTCGATGACTTTCCGTCGTCATCATCATCATCGTCATCATCCTCATCGTCATCATCGTCATCGTCGTCGTCTTCTTCGTCTTCTACATCCTCTGCTTCATCCACATCGTCATCCTCGTCCTCGTCCTCATCATCATAACGATCACCGAAGCCGCTGTAAAAGTCATTCATATCATCGAATCTGTTACGCATGCGCTTCCTTCTTTTTTTCCTGCGCTTCTTTTCTTCCTCTTCCAGCTCTTCCATAAATCCTCTGATCAGCCTTGCAAAATAAAAAGGTCCAAACGCTTTTTTACTTTCTTTACTCATATCCGTCTCGCTCCCTTCAAATAATTCTTCAACCAACTCTAAATCATATTCCAACTCTTCAGGTACTCCGCCATTCACAAACATACCGGCATATTTCCATGAAACGACGCGCACATCCACAAGCCGGCCATTTTTACGGACAGGCTTTATATTATATCTTTTTCCTTTCACATATCCCCGGGCTATGCTATGGACATCCACCTTGCCCGACCCGTTCAGGGGAAGCTCTTTGCAGATCACTGCCATGGAGGGCAGATTGGTATCCTTTATCCTGTCCTCCTTCACGAATATACGGCAAAGCATATCCTCCACCAGAGCCCTTTTGCTTCCTGTACCGCGATCTTCGCCGGAGGCCTGCGCAAACTGGATATAAAGCACCGGTATCGTATCATGTAACTGCTTATTATATTCCGGAACCAGGCCGCAGGCGGCCACATCCGGTTCTGATGACACCGCAGTCTCAATGAGGCCGGCATCAAATCTGATCCCCTCATTGTTGACAAAGAACTTGTTCATACGCCCGATGATCCTGAGGCTTTCATCCTCTGAAACCTCAACGAGATCATAGGTATTTAAGTAGCTTTCACCGTCGATATCCGTAAGCTCAAAGAAGCTCTGTCCATTCAGTTTCCCGCTGCTGACGGAAGGCGAGGATACGCATAATACACCGATGCGTTCTCCGTCCGAAAGCTCGTAATACTTTTCCTCATCCTCGTCAAAGATCTTTACGCTGACACCTGACAGAGGCCTGCCGATAGAATCCGTGAAACAATCGGCATCTGCGAGAATGACCGCACCGGCCGTTTCCGTCATACCGTATCCGACGAGAATGGTACCCTTACTGCCGCATTCTTTGAGGAAATCACAGTATCTGCGCTTTGCATCCGGCGAAACGTATGACCCGCCCAGAAATACCAGCTCCAGGCTTGACAGATCAGGCCTCTGTGGCACCTCCTCCATCAGTTCAAACAGATCCTTTACCGCAAACAGAATCGTGACCCTGTAATCCCTGACAGCCCGAAGCATCTTTCTCTCCCCGGCGCCATCAGGCATCAGCACCACGCTTCCTCCGTAGCCGAGAGGCAGATGCAGCATATCACAGGCTCCGTACGCAGAACACAGCTCCAGACAAAGAATGGACACTACATTCTCAAGCCCGTCAAACCGTTTATCCCTGAGGAGCCTTGCTGCCGATTCATTGAAACCTCTGTCGGATATCGGCACCGGCTTGTGTATGCCCGAAGTGGTTCCGGACGTATGGAAAATAACAGCGTCATCTGCCGGCTTATCCGTCCCGAAATCTATGTCATGATCCGGGTACTTGTCGAGCAGCTCGTCCATGAAGAGCACGCCCTCTATTTTTTTCAGCCTGTTAAAACTGCTGTTCTCATTCAGCGGATCGTGAAGAACGATCACGTTTCTGATACCCAGTCTGTCCCTGCTTTCCCATATATACTGAAGTCTGCTGCGTGTCAGCTTACGGTCTGTAAGAAGAAGATCCGTGATGCCCTCTTTAAGGATCATCTGATCCCATCTCTTATGATCCATAATGTCAAGCTCATGCAGCATCGAAACAGAGGCTCCCGTCATATTCAGCCCGTAAAAGGAATAAACGGATTCACTGTCTCTGTCCGAGAAAAAGCCGGCACGGGAATGATCTGTCTCCGTTATGCCAAGAGCCGAAAACACCCCGGCATACCGATCCCAGGCTTCAAACATCTCACGATAGGAGATCCTTACACCGTCAGATATAAGAGCGATCGAATCCAGCCTCTCCTCGCTGAACGTGTTAAGCTCCTTTATAAACTTCCAGAGCTTCTGTTTTGTGATAGTCCCGCTTTTCAGACGCCGCTTAAGCTTTTCGGGCAGTTCCGTTCTCAGGCTCATATTCATATCCTTTCTTCAAGGGAAATTGGGGGAACGCATTATACGTCCCCCCTTAGATGCTGAGAATTATCTGCGAGCTATTGCCTTCATGCCCTTAAGCAAAGGCTTCAGAGCGTTGCGTCTGCGGTTCTTGCGACGCTTCTTTGCAATAGGCTTGATTGCGATCGTGCAACCTCTTGCGATTTTCCTGGCCTTTCTGGCCTTCTTTCCGATTCTCCTCATTTTGTTATCCTCCTTTTTTATGTTTGAGATTTGTTGTTACCTGCTTCAGTTTTCTTTTTCCTGCTTCGTTTGGTTTTTTTTTCGGCTTCCGGTTCCTCTTCGGCCTTTTCACCATCAGGTTTCTCTTCGGGTTTCTCAGACTCCGGCGCTGCATCCTCTTCGGACTTCTCGGGCTCCGGCGCTGCATCCTCTTCGGGCTTTTCAGGCTCCGCTGCCGCCTCTTCGGGCTTTTCGGGCTCTGCTGCTGCCGCTTCTTCGGTTTTTTCGGGCTCTGCTGCTGCCGCCTCTTCGGGCTTTTCAGATTCCGGCGCTGTTTCTTCTTCAGGCGTTACCTTTTCCCCGGCCACCTGCTCCTCAAACCAGGCAAGCATTTTCCGAATGGCATCCTCGCTTTTTTCATGATAAGGATGTATGCTTACAAACGAATGCCCAAGGTTTTTATCTCCATAATACAAAAGGTGAGTTGTCTTTCCCTGCCTCTTTAAAGCATCATGGAACATCAGTGTATAATTGTTCAGGAAATCCCCGCGGCTTGTGATCAGATAGGCCGGAGGCAGATTATTGATGATCTCCGGGTTCTCGGGATTCATATATTTCAGGAACTCGCTGCTTTCTTCCATCTTCCCGAAAAACATTGCCGACAGAAGATATCCTATGAGATCCCTTTTACGGGTATAGAACATGCCGGATATCAGTCCGACAGCCTTGAAGACCATTCTGGAGGGCTCATAGCCAATGGCCTTCTGCAGCTTTTCCGAATACCTCATTGCCGTCACATAAGTGGCAAGATACGCACCGGCGCTCTCTGCTATAAGATATATTCTGGAAAAATCAACATTATATTTTACAAGCTCCCTGCCGATCAGATCCATTCCGGCGCACACATCATCCAGCTGCTGTGCACAGTTGGCCCTTGGAGCCAGCCTGTACTCTACCGAAAAAACCAGATATCCGTGTCCGGCGAGCGCTCTGTTAAAATCACGGGTTATCTTTCTGTCTCCCTCGACCAGCCCGCCGCCGTGTATCGTTACTATAACAGGCATCTCTGTGTCCTTCTCGACCACAGGCTTAAAAATATCCGAGGCAAGCGGATCCTCCTGACGATTCAGGTAGGTTTGATTCAGGATCTCCTTCACTTTGTAGGGAAACTGAGGTTTTTCGTCTTCCGTCTCAGTTTTTTTCATCCCGGGATTGCTTTTACCATGCAGGTTTTCCATGGCCGCCTGAAGCATACCATTTTTAATTGTTTTGACAACGAAGGAACCTCTTTTCTTCATGCAATACCTCCCTGTTTTTTAGACGATCATTGCTGCAGCATTCCCCAAATGTCATTATAGCAAAACAGGAACAACCTGTCTATTATAAATTACATTAAATGCGTTATCAGCGAATGGAACCCAATGATCAATAATATGACCCCGCCCATGATGCCGGATCCTTTTCTGTAACGATCTCCGAAGGCACTGCCCGCAGCGACCCCCGCCATGGATATCAAACAGGTGACGGCTCCGATGATGATGACTGCAAGGATCACATTGACAAGCCTTCCGGAATCAACGATCTCTACCGGTACGGCCACAAAGGTGATGCCGATGGCCAGCGCATCGATACTGGTGGCAACGGCCATCAGAAACATTGTTTTTATGTCAAACCCCGGGGATACTTCTTCATCGGGCCCGAGCGCCTCCCTGATCATATTGCAGCCGATCAGGGTAAGCAGGATAAAGGCAACCCACGGGGCAGCGTAGCTTATGGTCCGCTCAAAGCCGGATCCCGCCAGATAGCCTGCCAGAGGCATTATTGCCTGAAAGGCCCCGAACCAGATGCCGCACAGAAGATATTCTTTTATCGTGGCTTTACCGGATGCCAGGCCTTTGCAAACAGACACCGCAAAGGCATCCATTGCAAGCCCCACGGATAAAAGCAGTACTTCAAACAATCCCATGGGTCTGTCACTCCATCCGTTATTTCGTATACTCAAATACATGGAGTCTCAGGCGGTGGGAAATGTGTTCCATGGCCTTTACGGCGGCAATGCTGTTGCCAAACTGATCCAGCGCAGGACCGTAGAGCCCGATCCCGTACGGACCTTTTACCGCGCACATCAGTCCCCCTCCGACTCCGCTCTTTGCGGGGATCCCTACCCTGACACCGAATTCACCGGAAAAATCATACATTCCGCAGGTGAACATAATGCTCATGACGGTACGAACATATCCGGGAGCCATCCAGTGCTTTTTGTTGAAGGGATTCACTCCCCCGTTGCCCAGTGTTATACCAAGTCCCGCCAGTGACCTGGCCGTGACGGAAAGGGAACACATCCTGAAGTAAAGATCCAGGGTACGGTCAGGGTCGGCCTGAAGGACGCCCTTGCTTTTCAGAAGGTAAGCGATGGCCCGGTTTCGGTCTCCTGTTTCGCTTTCGCTTTTATAAACCGCCTCATCCAGACAGATATCGGGATCCATGCAAAGCTCACGGGAAAACCGAAGCATGTCCTCAAAGCTGAATTCCTCAGCAAGGAGGCTGACCGTCTGAATGGCGCCCGCGTTGATCATGGGATTAAAGGGAAGGTTGCTTCTGGTATCAAGCTTAAGGATCGAATTGAACTCATCCCCGGAGGGCTCCATCATCACATGGGAAAAGGTGTCATTGAACCCTCTGTATTTCAGGCTGACCGAAAGATTTATAACCTTGGATATGGACTGAATGGTGAAGCGGGTGTCCACATCTCCAAAGGAGAGGTTATTTCCCTGGGAGTCCAGGGCAAAGATCCCGAAAGCGGCGGGATCCGCCTTGGCAAGCTCCGGGATGTAATCGGCGCATTTGCCCTCAGCCGCTACCTTCAGTCCGTTTTCATAGGCTTCCATGAATACCTGTTTTACATCCTCTTTATTCGGGTTTTTGATCTTTCCGCGCTCATAGGTGCTGTAAAGCATATTTCTGTCTCCTTTCCTTCTTCCGGTTTAAATCTGTATCAATAAGGAACTGTTATTTCCTCCAGTGCTTCGTTAAGTACCGCCAGATCCTCCTCTGTCGTCGACCAGCCTGTCGCAAATCTCACTACCGTATGATCATCATCGAATTTTTCCCAGAAGCTGAATGAAACCTTTTTCTTAAGCTGCTCCATCCGGTCATTCCTGAGAATGACAAACTGCTGATTGGTGGGCGACTGGATAAATAAAGGGATGCCGTGGGTAATGAATATCTTCTTCATCCGCTCCGCCATGGAGATCGCGTGCCTGCAGATGTCAAAGTAAAGGTCATCCGTAAAAAGAGCATCAAATTGTACTCCGATAAGCCTCCCTTTTGCAAGCAGCGCCCCTCTTCTTTTCACTGAGGTCATAAAATGAGCAGGCCTGTTCCCCCTTGTGAAAACAACCGCCTCGCCGCATAAAGCGCCAACCTTGGTGCCGCCTATGTAAAACACATCGCACAGGCGGGCGATATCCTGAAGTGTCAGATCCGACTCCCTGCTCATAAGGCCGTATCCCAGGCGGGCACCGTCCATAAAAAGCGGAATGTCATATCTGCGGCACAGCCCGGAGAGCATTTCCAGCTCCTTCTTCGTATAGATAGTCCCGTATTCTGTCGGATGGGAGATATAGACCATGCCCGGGAAGGTCATGTGCTCATGGTTTTCATCCGAAAAGAAGCTCTCAAGATATGCGCTGAGTACCGCAGGCTCTATCCTTCCCTGCTTTTGAGGAATAAGAAGAACCTCATGGCCCGTATATTCTATTGCTCCTGCTTCATGGCTGCTCACATGGCCTGTCTCTGCCGCAACCACCCCTTCATAATCAGAAAGCATAGTAGAAATAACGACCGCGTTCGTCTGCGTCCCGCCTGCCAGAAATTCGACCACTGCATCCTTAACACCGATCAGCTCACGTATTTTCTCTTTCGCGCTCTCGCTGTACTTATCCGCTCCATACCCCGGAAGGCTCTCCATATTCGTTTCCGCCAAACGCTTAAGCACCTCGGGATGCGCTCCCGCTATATAATCACTCTCAAAAGATACCATCTTTTTTTCCTTTCTTCAAAATGACCCCCGGGGACGGAGTCACCGGTCCATCTTATACACTCTTTCCGAAATGGCCCCCGGGGACGGAGTCACCGGGCCGTTTTATACATATTAGCCCTAAAATGTTCAGAGTGGCCCCCGGGGACGGAGTCACAGGGCCATTTTATACATATTAACCAGAAAGTGTTCATAGCGATCCGGGGGGGACGGACTCACAGAACCATTTTGATTTACATGGGAATCCGCTTAAGACATCGAACCTGTCATATGAACATTGACACCTTGATTTATTTCTCGTACGCATATCTCGGATAATTGTCCTCCACCACATGAATGATCCCGCACCTTACAAAACCAAGCCTGTCTAAAAGGTTCTGCATGACCTTATTATCTGTGTGTGTGTCTATCCTCAAATGCCCGCACTGCTCAAATGCCCATTCAAGACAGAAACGCCCCGTTCCTTTTTCAGAGCCGTCCGAGGCCAGCCTGTGAACAACTCCGTATTCACTGTCATCCCTCCAGGAACCATCGGAAATATTACGGTATGTGGGTTCAACATCCTTTCCCCGCACGAAAAAGAAGGTTGCTGTAACCTTGCCCCCGTCGTCCGTGCACACATAGCTGCGGCCTTCATTTATATCCCTGCGGATCAGATCCTTCGGCGGCCAGTTGGTAGGCCCCCACTGGTTTGGGTTACCTGTCCTTGCCATAAAATCTCTTGCACAGGCGTAGATTTCCATGATCCGTTCAAGATCGGATCCCGTACTTTTTCTGATTTTCATTTTCCTTTTCCGCTTGTCATCTCTGCAACGGCAACCGACAGCAACCGACAGCGCCGCAGCGCAGGAACAATCAAACAACTGAATGAATATATCGGGGAATTAAAAATGGTGTACACCATTTTACTCATACAATTTTTACAGGCTTCTTCAGATCACAGCTCGCTTAAGGAGCGGATCACCCTAACGCCTTCGATATGCTTATCCTCCTTCCGGGACAGATATATCGGCTGTATTCCGACCGAAAGGGCCGCCTCCACATCAGACACCATGGAATCCCCTATATGGACAGCATCCTGTGGGTCTGTCCCCGCAATTTCCAGAGCCTTTTCAAAAATTGCCCTGTGAGGCTTGCATGCTCCGGCCATTTCCGCAGAGACTATTCCGGCCGGGTGCAGATCCTTGATCCTCATGGATTCCTCCAGGCAGTCCAGGTCATCGTTTGAAAGTACATAGACAGGATATTCGGATCTTTCAAAGAAGGGCTTCACATCATCAAATAAGGGAGCATATATCCATATTTTTCTCCATATGTCATGCATATAGCCGAAATCTCCCTTCAGCCCGTAATTTTCGGCACAGTATGCAAGGATACGGTCGACCTTTTCATCATTTTTGATAAAGGCATCCCCATAGCTTTTTGCCTCGATCTCCTTAACCTGTTCCCATACGACCTTAAGCGCCTCCTTTGGAGTCTTCAGATCACTGTGTGAAAGAAAATACCCCAGAAGCTGTCTCGTATAAGGCTCATCCTCCTGAACCATTGTTCCCGTGTAATCAATAAAATATGCCTTCATAATTTTCCTGCTTTCTGTCAAGCCAGTCTTTCGATAAATGAAAGAAGCTCTTCAAACCCGCCGTTGGGATATGCCGATATGTCCCTGTTTTTCTTATTGATCAAGCAGTCAGTCAACAGAAAGACCTTCATTCCGACAGTCTCTGCTATCATATCCTCTTCGGTATCATTTCCTACCATCAGGCACTCCTGCGGCAAAATGGACACTTTTTTGCAAAGCTCCAGAAAATATGCCGGATTCGGTTTGCATGTGCAGGAATTATCATAAGTGGTAATATACTCAAAATCAGAGGGTTCAAGCCCTGCCCATCCGATCCGCGCCAATGTTGCCACCTCCGGGAACAAAGGGTTGGTCGCAAGGATCACGCGAAAGCCTTTGTCCTTCGAGGCCCTGACAACCTCCCCTGCCAGAGGGTTAAAACCGCAGAATTTCCTGGCCTGATCAAATTCATTTGCGTAGAACTCATCAAAGAGAACCTTGTCCTTTAACTTCTCTTCTCCGTATATCGCAGCAAAGGTATCCCAGAATGCCTCCCGGTTTAATCTGCTCCCGTCATTTCGCACCATGGAGGCTGTTCCCTTCCAGATGTTACTGATCAGATCCTCCTCCTCATATCCGTACGGTGCCGCCTTCCTGCACATAATCTTAAAATATCCGCCGGTAAACTCGTTCATATCCATAGGAAGGAGCGTCCCGTCCAGATCAAACAAAACAGCTTTTATATCCATTCCGATCTCCTGCCAAATCCATGTTTTATCTTTTCTTCGAGCTCCCAAACCCTTTCAGGATATTTGCTCATACCATTTCTCCTCGTATGTCTCTGCGAAAAGCCGGTGCTCCGGCGTCTCAGTCATTAGATTGTATCATATCACGGATAATATTCTCAACACAAATAGATTCTTATCCGTTACTATCACGATCCAAAGGGCAGTGAATAGTGACTCTTATCCGTCCGGATCCTGCGGGAACAGACCTCAAACCGTTTGCATTCTGAACATTCTGTGATATAGTAATAGCAATATTGCTGTACACAGTGTTCTGTTTTATAGTGAGCAAAAGGACCCCGGCGTTTGCGGCAGATATTCCCGGAATCAGCCAAACGTGAGACAGCAACTGCGAAACAACAGTACTTCGTTGACAGGAGGAGCATTACAATGAATAAAGAGAAAGAATTGAACATTAAGGTAAACCCGACATCAAACACGGCAATTACAACGCTTATCATGCTGGCAAACGCTCACTATGAAGAGGCCCTTGAGATACTGGAGCATATGGGTGTGGAAAAAGAGCAGATATTTCATGGAGTGGACCGTGAGGACATGATAAACAGACCGTCCGATATAGT
>JAEEGL014802798.1_pt1 | contig 14092 bp, 10 predicted proteins | sample 9134231 | NCBI WGS metagenome assembly JAEEGL01 (sample SAMN16246548, study PRJNA631951) | gut metagenome | biome: gut microbiome; feature: rumen; material: fiber-attached | host: Bos | place: Iran: Karaj | collected 2018-10 | reverse complement strand
TTTAAAAATTTTACTCACTTTATAAATACAGGGATAAGAGAACAACATGCAATTGCAATGGCTCATGGAATATCTGTAGATAATAAAGATGCTAGAGTTATATTATGTAGTGGAGATGCCTTTTCATATAGATTTATGGATCAGTTAAATGCAGCAGCTACTGGAAAAAGTAATATTCTAGTTATAGGTGAAAATGCTGGTATTTTTCAAGGACATAATGGAAAAACTCATCAAACAGTTTCACAACCTGGAGCATTAATGACAATTCCTGACGTTGATTTTTATGAACCAGCTGATAATGTTGACTTGTATAATATTTATTCTTCTATTTTAAGGAAAAATGAAGGATTAAGTTATGTTAGAATACACCATGGTACATTAAACTTAGAAAGAAATGAAAGCGATAAAGATAATATAATCGCATACTTCGTACATCAAACAGATAAAGAACCAAAACTTGTATTGATTTCTACTGGATTTATGGCAGAAAATGCTGTAAAAGTTGCAAAAGATTTAGAATTAAATTATGGAATACCAACTAATGTTATTAATTTAGTTAGTCCTACTAAATTTGAACAAAAGGCTGATAAACTATTAACTAATAATGCTCCAATTATAACATTATATAATGGAAGTCCAGAATTATTACCACAACATATTTCAAGTACTATTTTAAGTTCTGAAGATTTGCCAAGACCTAAATATATTTATGGACATGGTTATTATGAAGGTACTTCTGGTAAAGTTGATGATTTGATTAAACATTATCAATTTGATGAAGATGGTATCAAAAAAATGGTATTAAAAAGGATGAATAGATAACGATGGATAGATTATATATATTTGATTTAGATGGAACATTGTACGATAGAGATAATAGAATTACTAATGTAATTGATAATAGAATAAAAGATTATATAAAAAAAGAAAAAAACTTTACTGAAGAAGAATTTAATAAATTTGAACAAAAAGTCCCGGAACTTTTAAAAGCATTAAAAATACTTAAAATTAATAAAGATATTTATTATAAATCTATATATAAAAATATGAGATATAAAAAGTATCTTGGTGAAGATAAAGAATTAAAAAGTAATTTGAATAAATTAAATGGTATAAAAGTTATATGTTCTAACTCTTGTGAAAAACATGTTAAGGGTGTTCTTAAATGTTTAAATGTTTTAGAGTCATTTGATGAGATATGCTGTACAGATAAATTTTCTAGTAAGTTAGAAATATATAATTATTATTTAAAAAAATACAATTTACCAGTAAATAGAATATATCTAGTTGGAAATGATTATTTAACAGATATTAAACCAGCTAGAAGTATTGGATTAAATACAATATATATTAATAAAAATAGTAAGATTAAAAATATTGAAGATGCTATAAAAATATTAAGAAATGAAGAGGAGAATGATGAATATGAATAAGCATTTTTTGAATCCTGAAACAATGGATATTACTGAATTTTTAAAAGATATTGAATTATTACACAAGAAAGTTGATAAGAATATAATACATTCTTATTCAAGAATTCCTAAAAAGACAAATGCTAAATATGCTGAATTATTAGAAAATGAAAATTTAAAATTTGAATCTCAAAGTGTTAACAAAGTATATGATCAGTTGGCAAAATATACTGAAGGAATGGTATTATGGAATAATCCAGGGACTTTAACAAATGTTAATCCAGTTCCTACGATTGAATCATTAGCAGCAAGTAGTTATTTTTCACTTTATAATCCAAATGCTGCACAAGATTTGTCATGTGGATTATTGATGACTACAGAGTTAGCTACTGTAAAAATGATAAGTCAACTAGCAGGTATTGATTATAAAAAATCAGGAGGAATATTCACTTTTGGTGGAAAATCAACAAATCTACATGCTGTTAAACATGGAATACAGCGTATTAATAAAGATTTCAGAAAAACTGGAATAAAAGATGATATAGTAGTTTTTTCTAATAAACAAGGACATATTTGCCATGTTGAAGTATGTGGATGGTTAGGAATTGGAGAAGATAATTGTAAAAGAATTAAAACTGATCCTATGGGTGTAGTTGATTTAAATGAATTAGAAAAAGAAGTTGATAAAGCTTTGTCTGAAGGAAAGAAAGTAGCAACAATCATAGTAAATGGATGTACTACTATTCAAATGACTATTGATCCAATCAAAAAAATAGTTGAGATGAGAGATAGAATGGTAAAAAAATATAATCTTGATTATATACCAAGAGTTCATGTAGATTCAGTAATTGGATGGGTTTGGTTATTCTTTAAAGATTATGATTTTAAAGCAAATCCATTAAAGATACATGATAAAGCATTAGAAAAAATAAAAAAATTATCAAAACAAATAAAAGATATAAAATATGCTGACTCTTTTGGAGTTGACTTCCATAAGACTGGTTTTTGTTCATACTTAGCAAGTTTATATATAACTAAAGATAAGACAGAGTTATTTAATCAAGGAGATGCTCCAAATATTCCTTATGATGAATTAGAGTTTGGAAATTATTCTCCATTCCAATATACACTTGAATTATCAAGATCATTAGGTGGTCCAATAGCAGCATATGTTAATTTAAAATTATTTGGTATTGAAGGATACCAAAAAATGATGGCTCAATTATTAGATTCATCACAATATTTAAAAGAAAAATTAGAAAAAACAAAGAAATTTGAAGTAATAAATGATTTAGATAGTAATGGTTTTGTAACATTATTTGTGGCAAAAGAAACTAAAGATGTTCCATCATTCTTTGATTTAGGAAAGGGTGACTTGGAATATGCTCGTAAATTTGGTGAATATAATTATAAGTTTTATACTTATCTTTTAGAGAAAGAAAAACAAGGAAAATGTTCATTTACAATAGATTATTCTTCAGGATACCATATTTTATCAAATGGTAAAAAAATAGGAGTATTAAAAGCATATCCATTGTCTGCTCATTTTGATAGAAAATATGTAGATAAATTCATTAAAGAATTAATGGAACACATTCAAAGTTTTGATGAAATAAAAGATACTTTCGTAGCTAAAGAAGTGCCTCATAAACCAAGACCATTCGTATTTAGATAAGGAGTTTATATGAAAGAAGGATACTACATATCTACATTTTTATCTTTTGGTGAATTACAGAATATTTTAAAGATAAAAGTTAGACATGATCATACAATAGCGTTATGGGGTTATTTTAATAATAAATTAAAACTAATAAAGTATTGGGAATTAGAAAGAATAACAGGTATTAAACAACATCAAATTGCGGCATATAGTAAAGAATCAATAATGAAATTAATAAAAAAATTATTAAAAGAAGAAAATTTAAAGTTAAAAGATATAAAAGGAATATGGGGAACAAAAGGAATTGAGACTGATAATAAATATATGAATTATATAGATTCAAGAGTATGTTTCCATAATATAGCACATTTATTAACTAGTATATTTTATTCGAATAAGGATCCTTTTAAAGATCAAATAATTGCTTTAGCATTAGATGCTGGACCAGACAGTTGCTTTGAAGAAAATGCCTATGACTTACAATACTATTCTGGTGCTATTATTAAGAATGGTAAAATAAATTTTGTTGAAGTTGAATCTCCTGCTAGATTTTGGAGTTATTCATATAAAAAGTTTGGTTTAAGAGAAGGAACACTAATGGCACTTGCTACAGCTCTTAAAACAGAATATTACAATTTTGATTATTCAAAATATGATAATATTACTTTTTACAATGAGGAAGCTAGAGGTAATGCTCAATTTGTAGTAGAGGATATATGTAAACAAGTATTATCTTTAAAGAAAGAAGATAGAGGAATAAAGTGCTCTAAATTCAATGATAATTATACTGAAGATGAAAATTATATCAGTATGGTTATGAAGATAATATCTGTTCTTTCTGAAAGAATGGTATTTAAACATATCGATAAGTTATTAAAAGAATATGATTTAAATCCAAAAGAGACTACAATAGCACTTGCTGGAGGATTTGCTTTAAATTGCCCTACAAATAGTGCAATTCTTAAGAAATACAAATTTAAAAATTATCAAATACCTCCTTGTGCTAGTGATACTGGTGTTGCTTTGGGTGTAGGGTTAGCATCATTTTATCCATTATTATCTACAAGAAAAGCAACAGTTGATTTAGATACAGTATATTATGGACAATATCATGGTGGGTTAGATGCTATAAGTAGTAATTATAAAAAATATATAAAAGCAATAAAAAAAGTATCTATTGATAATATTGCTGAAGATTTAATAAATAACATTGCTATTTGGATTGATGGAAGAAGTGAAATAGGACCTCGTGCACTTGGAAATAGATCAATTTTAGGTGATCCTAGGTACCAAGAAATTAAAGATAAACTAAATATTGTAAAGAAAAGACAATGGTGGAGACCAGTAGCACCATTAATATTAGATGAATATGGGACAGAAATATTTGATGACTATAGATTTTCTCCATATATGTTATTAAACTTAAATATTAAGAAAAAATATTTAGATAAATTAGTAGCAGTAGCTCATCATGATGGAACAGCAAGAATACAAAGTGTTAGTAAAGAAAGCAATAAAAATTTATATGAATTATTAAAAAGTTTTTATGAGAAAGCAGGAATACCATTATTATGTAATACATCATTAAATGATGCGGGAGAACCAATAATAAATACTATTAATGAAGCAATCTATTTTGCACTTCAAAAAGATATTAATGTTATCTATGTTGATGCTAAGTACAAAATAGAATTAAATCGTGATGAAAAGTTAATTAATAAAGGATTTAAAATGAGAGAATTAAAATATCATAGACCTCCAAAATCTTTAGATATTGAAAAATATGTAAAAGATGAAAATCCATTTAATCTTTCATTAAATGAAGTAACATATTTCTTTGATAATCCTAACTTTTTTAAAGATAAATCATTAAAGAACATAAAAGATGTAGAATATGTTAAGAAGAAAACTAATGAATATTTGGAAAAATATCCAAATGGTTTAAAAAGGTAATATGAAACTTAATGAATTAAGTAATGAAGAATTATATAAATACTTGCAGTATTATAATAATTTAAATGAAGAAGAAAAAAATCAAATTAACTTTATAGTTTATAAAAATCATTTAATGTATCTAAAAGAAAATGATATTGATAAGTTTAATTATTACTATTCTTCTTTAAATAATATATTGAATACTAAAAATAATATTTTTTATAGTAAGAAAAAAGTAAAATTAAATAATATTAGTGACATAATTAAATGTTTTAATAATATTTTTAAAAAAGAAAATGATTTCTTTAATAATAGTTTATTACTTAATAGTATTTTAATTAATAATGGATTATGTCCAATTGTTTTATATGCTTTTAATAATAAAATTTATGATATCCCAATTGATGAAAATAAAATTAAAGATTTAATAGAATTTTCTCTTATGTATTTATATAGAGTTGTTAAAAAAGATTATTTGTATAAATATGAAGGTAATTTATTAGATGATAGTGGAGCTGTATCAAGTATTTATTTAAGTAATAATATGATAATTAAATATCCTAAAACTTATGCTTCAAATTTGTTTTTAATGAAACAAGAAATAGATTCATATAGTTATTTAATTAATACAAAATTAAAGCCCTTTATTGCTAATAATTATGTATTTGATAGTGAAAAGAAGACTATAATTCATGATTTTATAGATGGAAAAAATGGAGAGTATTATTTGTTTAATCATATATCTTTTACAAAGAAACAAATTAAATCTTTAAGAGATTTTTATGATGTTTACTCTTCACTATTTAATAAAATAATATTGGATATTCATCCAGGAAATTTCATTTGGGATGAAGGAAAAGAACAATGGTTTATTATAGATTTAGGTGTATTACCAACAATTGGAAAAGAGTATTATGAATTTAATACTTTTGATGAATATTTTGAAAATATATGGATTAATAGAGAAGATACAATGAAAAGAATACCAATTAGATCAATTGATTTAGATATTGATTTAAATGTAAAAGATAAGGAAGTGCAATATGAATAGAATAGGTATAGACGTTGGTGGAACTTTTATTAAAGGTGGAATTGTTGATTCTGAAGGAAATATTATATATTCAACTAAAATATCTACTTTTAATAAAGAACAAAAAAAAGGTGTAGTAGATAATTTATATCAACTAATAAATGACTTAATAGAAAAGAATAATGAAATTGAAAAAAATGATCCAGTATTTATTGGGTTAGGAATACCTGGAATTGTTAATAGAAAAAAAGGATTAGCAGAATTTTCAGGTAACTTATCATGGAGTAATGTAAAAATAATTGATTTACTTGAAGAAAAAGGAATTAAAATTCCTATGAGAATATGTAATGATTCAAGATGTGCGTGTATAGGTGAAATGTTATTTGGTGCTGGAAAGAGTTATAAAGATGCTGTTGTTATGACAATTGGTACTGGTATTGGTGCAGGAATTGTAATAGATGGCAAATTCTTTGAAGGTAATGGTGACAAAGGTGGAGAAATAGGACATTCATTATTAGTTATGGATGGTGAACAATGTACATGTGGAAGATTAGGTTGCTTTGAGGCATATGCATCTTGTAGAGCTTTAATTAGATATACAAAAGAAGAAATAAAGAATAATCCTAAATCAATGATGAATAAATATGTAGATGGTGATATTGATAAAGTAGATGGAATAGTTGCTTTTGAATGTGCTAAGTTAGATGATAAATCTGCAAATATAGTTATTGATAAATATATAAAGTATTTAGGAGAAGGTTTATTAAATGTATGTAATTGTTTTAGACCAGAAGCAATAATAATAGGTGGAGGAATATCAGAACAGGGAGAGTATTTGTTTGATAAATTGAATAAATATATTAAAGAGAGAAATTATGGTTATAAATGCACACCTCCAGTATTAATAGTTCAAGCTAGTTTAGGTAATGAAGCAGGATTAATAGGAGCAGCATTTATGAAAGAATTTTTAAATGATGATGAATAAGAAAACATTATATTACGCCTTAGGAAAAAGTAATAATATTAATACTATTAGTGTTGATAGTTTTGAAGAAGCAATAACTATTGCATATCAAAATAAAAATTATTCTGTTTTTCAAAATTCTGAATTATTAGATGTAAAGAATAGATTTAGAATATTTAATTATAATAATACAAATTATCTTATTAAATCTATTAGAAAAGAAAAAGCTAATTCTGAAATATCTAATTCTCTTCATGCATCTAAATTGTTAAATGGTAAAAAGATAAATAATTATCAATTAGAAGTAATTGACCCTAAATTATATGATATTAATGGTAAATATTATGTTGTAACAGAATATAAAGGGAATACATTACAAGAATGTTTATACTCTAATAGTAAATCTGATTTTTCAATTGATGATTTTAAAAAAATGTTATATCTTTTGTCAGAAATAGGTATTGAATATCATGGGTTTTGTCCAAGAAATATGGTTATTTCTAAAAAAGAGAATAAAATATTCTTATTTGATTTTGAAGATGCAATATTTAATGAAAAGATAGATTATTATAATATGATTTATAGAACAAATTTATTTGTTAACTGGTCATATTTATATGAAATGGATGAAATAAAAAAAATATTAGATAATGCACAATCTAATGTAGGAGAAGAACCTTTACTTAATAGTTATGAAAAATGTTATAAGGAGATTTTGGGTTTTAAAGATAATGATTACAAATTAAGAGAGAATATTATGAATACTATTTTAATTGGTGAAAAAAAGATAGATAATCCATCTAATACTTTTTGTATATTACCAATTGATATGGCATCGATAATATCTGATTTATTTAATAGAAATATTGATGTGTTAATGGATATGATTTTCTATTATATCAGATTAAAGAATGATAAATTATATCAGAAAATATTAAGGCTTTTTAACAAGACAATTATACATGCTTATAAGAATGATATTGAATTAAGAAAGTCTATAATTCCAGTATTAATATATTCAATAAATATGGTAGAAGATGATATAGATACTGATTTTAAATTATCAGAATTTAGTGAAATAAAAAAAGTAAAATTCAATAATATACTTAAAAAAGTATTTACTACAATATATACAGATTATAAAGATAATAAAAATATTAAAAAAGAAATATATGAATACTTATTTAAATAAGTTTTAGATTATGTAAACAGATTGACAAATTGAACATTTTAATGTATAATAACGAACGATTTTATAAAGGGGGAAAATACTATGTTTGATACAGAAAAAACAGTTGAATATTTATTAAGAGGAACTAATATTAATAATGAAGAAGCTATAAGAGAAAAAGTTGAAGAAGTTCATAATGAAGGAAGAGTATTAAGAATTAAATTTGGAATGGATCCATCTGCTCCTGATATCCATATTGGACATGCTGTTGCATTAAGAAAGATAAGACAATTACAGGAATTAGGGCATAAAGCAGTAATTATTATTGGAGACTTTACTGGAGCTATTGGAGATCCTTCTGGAAAATCTAAAACTAGAAATCAATTATCTAGAGAAGAAGTTGAAAGAAATTCAGAAACATATTTTAATCAAATATTTAAAATAATTGATAGAGATAAAACAGAACTTCATTATAATAGTGAATGGTATAATGATATGCCATTTAGTGATGTAATTAATCTTGCTAGTAAAGTTACAGTAGCAAGAATGCTTGAAAGAGATGACTTTGAAAATCGTTATAAAAACAATAGACCAATTGGAGTTCATGAGTTCTTTTATCCTATGATGCAAGCTTATGATTCTGTTGTAACAGAAGCAGACATTGAAATGGGTGGAACTGATCAAACATTTAATGTTTTGATGGGTAGAAATATTCAAAAAGAATATGGTAAGAAACAACAAGTTCCTTTATTTGTACCATTATTAGTTGGAATAGATGGTAAAGAGAAAATGAGTAAATCACTTGGTAACTATGTTGGAATAACAGAAGATGCAAGTATTTCTTATGCTAAGATAATGAAATTACCAGATGATAAAATAATAGAATATTTTGAATTAGCTACAGATGAACCAAAAGAAAATATTGAAAAAATAAAAATAGGTATGGAAAATGGCTATTTAAATCCACGTGATGTAAAAATGGCTTTAGCAAGATCTATTTTGGAATTGTATCATAGTGTAGAAGAAGTTAATAAAGCAGAAGAAGACTTTAAAGTTATTTATCAAAAAGCAGAAATAAGTGATATTAAAAAACTTCCAAAAATATATTATGAAGAAAGTGAAGATGGAATTTATTCTTTAATTAATTGTATTCTTAGTTCTGGTTTATATAAATCAAGAAATGAAGTTAGAAGAATAATTGAACAAGGTGGAGTAAAGGTAAATGGAGAAACAATTACAACATTAGATTTTATTCCAAAAGAAGGTGCATTAATTAAAGTAGGAAAGAAAAACTTATTTGTTTTAGAAAAGAAAGCAACAGAAGAAGGTAAAAAACTTCAAAAAGAAAATAATGCTTTACATTAACATAAATAATGTGTTAAAATTCAGTTAATCAATTTAATTATGTTAAATGATGATTAATGATATAGTAGTTAGATATTTAATTTATAGAGAGTTTGTGTTAGGTGGAAACAGACAATGGATATTTAATGAATTACAGCATTAGGAGTTTAAAACGATAGCAACGTTATAGCTTTAAGAGCATGTTAAACATGAATAAAGGTGGTACCGCGGATAATTATTTCGTCCTTATGAAATAATTGTCCGTTTTTTTATTTGATGAAAGGAGATTAATATGACAAAAGATGAAAAGATTGATTTGATAATCAGAAGAGGGGTACAAATTCATAATGAGGATACATTAAGAAAAAAATTAAAAGGTAATAAGAAATTAATAGTTAAATTTGGAGCAGATCCATCTCGTCCTGATTTACATTTAGGACATACTGTTTCTTTAAGATTACTAAAAGACTTACAAGATTTAGGACATGATATATATTTTATAATTGGTGATTTTACTGCAATGATTGGTGATCCAACAGGAAGAAGTAAAACAAGACCTGCACTTTCATTTGAGGAAACAAGAAAAAGTGGAGAAACATATTTTAAACAAGTTACTAAAATATTAAATCCTGAGAAAACTAAAATATTGTATAACTCTGAATGGTTAAGTAATATGACTTTTAAAGAAGTTGTTGAATTAGCTGGAAAATATACAGTAGCAAGAATATTAGAAAGAGATGATTTTAATAATAGATTCACTAATAATATTCCAATTGGAATTCATGAATTTTTGTATCCATTAATGCAAGGATATGATTCAGTTGCTCTTCATGCTGATTTAGAAGTAGGTGGAACTGATCAAACATTTAATCTTTTAGTTGGAAGAGAATTACAAAGAGATTATGGACAAGAACCTCAAGATGTTATGGTTCTACCATTATTACCAGGTTTAGATGGTGTTGAAAAGATGAGTAAATCTTTAGATAACTATATAGGAATAGATGAACCTGCTGAAGTAATGTATGAAAAAGCAATGAGAATTCCTGATCAAATATTATTTGAATACTTTAAGTTAACAACAGATTTATCACTAAAAGATGCAGAAAAATGGATTAAAGAAGATATAGTTATGGCACATAGAAAATATGCAGAAGAAATAATAAAAATGTATCATGGAGAAGAATTCATTAAAAAAGCAGAAGAAAGATATAATAGTGTAGCTAAAGGTGGAGTACCACAAGATATTGAAGAATTTAAACTAAGTAAGAAAGAAATAAAAGATGGTATTAGTTTAATTGATTTATTAGTAGTATCTAAGATGCTTCCATCTAAATCAGAAGCTAGAAGAAATATTGAACAAAATGGAATTAGTGTAAATGGTGCTAAAGAAAACGATGTTAATAAGAAAATAACAGAAAAAGATTTAGATAATGGTGCTATAATAATTCAAAAAGGTAAAAAACAATTTAAAAAAATAGTAATAGAATAGTATAATAATATTATATTATTCTTTTATTTTTTAATATTTAAAAGAATTAGACTCTTTTGTTTACAAAAATTAACAATTACAATGACACAATTTTACAATGTTGAAATAAGAGAAATGGAGTGATTAAAATGTATGAATATGATGGTAAATATGTAACAATAATGTTATGTTCAACATGTAATGTAAAATGCAAACATTGCTATATAAAATATAAAGGAGACTTTAAATATGATGAAGTTAATTCTTTAATTGATACATTGCAAAAAAAATATATAGTTATGTTGAATGGAACAGAACCAATATTAAATAAAGATTATTATCCTTTATTTAAAAAACTAAATATGAAGAAAATAATGACTAATGGATTAGCAATTTTAAAAGATCCAAGTATAGTTGATGAAATAAAAAAATATGGAATATCTGAAATTGGTATGTCATATCATTTTGGTATTCAAGAAGAATTATCTGTTGTAAAAGAAAATCAATTAAAAAAGATAATTAAAATTCTTAAAGATAAGGGAATTAAAGTTAAACTTATGACTTCTTTGTCAAAAAAGAATTATAAGAATATTAAAAATATATGTAAAGAAGCTTATGATTTAGGAGCATGTTATATTAAGTTTACCAATATGATTCGTCAAGGAAATGCTGTTAATTTAGATGAAGATGATATTTTAAATCAAGAAGAAATTGATTATGTATTAAAAACAATTGATGAAGAAAGAAAAAAATATGATAAAGATAAATTTACAATAAAAAGATGTGGCTCTTTTGGTCCAAATAAGAATAAAGATAATTTTGAATGTTTAGCATGTAAAAATATGGCTATAATAACACCTGATTTGAAAGTATATAGATGTATTTTTGATATAGATAAGGGAAATGAAATTGGATATGTAAAAGATGGAAAAATAATGATATATGATAAGTTTAGAAAAGAAGATACATCATATTGTGAAATATTAAGAAAATATAATAAAGTATAAAGGAGTTAGTTATGAAAAAAATAGCAGTTTTTAGTGATATACATGGCAATATGCAAGCACTTACCAGTATTTTAGAAGATATTTCTTCTTCTTCTTTTGATGAAATAATATGTCTTGGTGATATTATTGGTATTGGTCCTAATCCTAAGGAATGTTTAGATTTAATTAAAAACTCTAATATAAAAGTAGTTAAAGGAAATCATGAGATATATCAAATAAATAAAGAATTAGTTAAATCACATTTAAGTGATGGAGAAAAAAGTCACAAGGAATGGATAACTGATCAATTAACTGAAGATGATATAGAGTATATTAAAGAATTACCAATGGAAATAGATGAATTGATTTGTGGTAAACTATTTAACTTTGCACATTTTTTCTTGAATAATGACAAGACATATTTTGAAAGTCTGCAAATATTAGGCAATGAAAAAGTGTTTGATGTTTCAAGAATTCAAGAAAGTGACTATATGTTTATTGGACATTCACATGATGCTTTCCAAATTATCAATGATAATAAAGTTACATGTGTAGGAAGCAGTGGATGTAGAAAAAACAATACGACTTTTTATACAATAATTGAAGTTAATTCAGATAGTGTTAGAATAACAAAGAAAGAAATTAATTATGATAGAAAGACATTTGATAAAGATTTTAAGAACAATAATTTTCCAGATAAAGAAAGAGTATCAGAAATATTTTTTGGTATAAAATTAAAAGAAGAGTAATAAAATACTCTTTTTAATTTTGAAAAAATAATAAAGTATAGTATAATTGATATGTAATATTTGACTTATTGGTTAATATGTGGTATAATATGAGCCAATTTAAAGGGGGATAATTATGAAAAATGTTTCAAGAAATGAAATGATTACGGAATTATTAACAACGGGATTTTATAAAAAAGAAGAATTAGATTTATTACAAGATGAAATTTTAAAAGATTTATATTTAAAATATTTGATAACAACTGGTAAAATATCTAAAAAAGAATGTGATAAACCATTTGTTACTTATTATCCATGGAGACCAACTAGATTTTTAGAAATTAATAAATCATTATATGATACTTATGCTGATGCTAGTAAAGATAATCAAAAAGGAGTAGCTGTTTACAATTTCAATGATGATAGAATTTTATATCATAATGAGGTAAAGGAATTAACAGATGCTTTTGCTAGAGGATTAATGGAATATGGTGTAGGAATTGATTCTAAAGTTGGTATTCTTGCTAATGATGCAACAGAAGAGCCAATGGGATTATTATCATCAAATGAACTTGGAGCAAGAGTTAAATTTCTTGATTACTTCAAAGGACCTTTTGCTATTAAAGCAGATATGGATAAAAGTCATATTGATATCTTATTTCTTGATGAAATGTTTATAGATTGGGCTCCAATACTTGGTGAAAAAGGTATCCCAATTGTTGTACTAAATGCTACAAAAGATTATTCAAATTCAAATTTAATTACATTTGATAAAGTAGTATCAATGGGTGCAACTAAAAGTTCTGATGATTTAAAAAGACATAAAAAAGATGTAGATAAACTTTCTCATAATAGACCAGCATTAGAAATTAATAGTAGTGGAACTACTGGAGTACCTAAACCAATTTTACATAGTCATAGTTCTATTAATTCTGCTACACAAAAATTATTCTTTACAGGATTTCCTTTTGGAAAAGATAGTTATGTATTAAAATCAATACCATCACAACTTGGATTAGGGTCTCTAACATCATTATATTCATGTTTACTAAGTGGAACTGGTTTGATATTAATTCGTCCAATTACAAAACCAGAAGCTTTTGATTTAAATGTTAAAGTAATTCAAAAATTTAAAGAAATTATGAAAAAATATAATTTAAGTGAAGAATCTATTCTTATGAATTTTGCATCACCTATGTTCTATCGTGGAATTTTAGATCAAGTTTCTAGCATAGATGATATGTCTTTTGTGGGTGGATTCTTAGCAGCTGGAAGTAAAATGAATGGAATAGAATTAATAGAAATGAATAAAAAATTTAAAGAAAAAGGATGCCCAGTACCAGTAAATAATGCATATGGACAAAATGAATTAGGTGGAGGAGTAACTATGAATA